>ERZ779888.168-NODE-168-length-83348-cov-5.719172_pt1 | contig 83348 bp, 67 predicted proteins | sample MGYA00511245_ERZ779888 | MGnify/ENA primary metagenome ERZ779888 (study PRJEB29588, sample SAMEA2155255) | human gut metagenome | biome: human gut; feature: human-associated habitat; material: faeces | place: Denmark | collected 2008/2010 ...
AAAAAACTGCCGCCCGGTGTACAACCGGGCGGCAGCCTAACGAAATATAACGGGGTTATACCTTATTTCAGAGCGTCGGCAAGAGCAGCGTTGGTCTTGTGAACGGCAGCGGCGCTCTTGGCAAATGCCTCTTTCTCGGCGTCGTTGAGTTTCAGTTCAACCACTTTCTCGATACCGTTGCGGCCCAATACACAGGGAACACCGATGCAGAGGTCGCTTTCGCCATATTCGCCTTCCAGCAAAGCGCTGCAAGGAACCAGACGTTTCTGGTCGCCCAGTACAGCCTCAACTACCGAAGCCGAAGCAGCACCCGGAGCGTACCAGGCCGAAGTACCCAGCAGACCGGTGAGCGTAGCACCACCTACCATCGTGTCGGCAGCTACTTTTTGCAGAGCCTCTTCGCTCAAGAACTCCGATACCGGCATACCTTTGTAGGTAGCGTAACGGGTAACAGGAATCATCGTCGTGTCGCCGTGACCGCCGATTACGAAACCTTCAACTTCCGACAGGTTGGCGTTCAAAGCCTGGCTCAAATAGTATTTGAAGCGCGAGCTGTCCAAGGCGCCACCCATACCGATGATGCGGTTTTTGGGAAGACCCGATACCTTGTGAATCAAATAAGTCATCGTATCCATCGGGTTACTTACACACAGGATAACGGCATTGGGAGAGTATTTCAATACATTCTCAACAACCATTTTCACGATACCGGCGTTTACACCGATCAACTCCTCACGAGTCATACCCGGTTTACGAGGAATACCCGAGGTGATTACTACCATATCCGAATTGGCCGTAGCCTCGTAGTTGTTGGTTACACCTTTGATACGCGAAGAGAATCCTGCCGTAAAAGCAGCCTGCATCATATCCATGGCTTTGCCTTCCGACACGCCTTCTTTAATATCAAGCAGAACAATCTCATCTGCAATTTCTCTGAATGCTAATACGTTTGCGCAAGTGGCGCCCACGTTTCCAGCTCCGATAACCGATACTTTAGACATAATTGTTAGGTTTATAAAGTGAATTATACAATAATATTTTTTCGTTCTCTCTGTTTGGCAAATTTACAACTATTTCGACATTATGGAAAAATTTCCACAATTAAATTTTTATAAACTTTGCATAATCTTTTAACCGTCTGTAACAACAATATAACAATCTACATACCAATATTTTACAGTTGCAATCCGATCCTATTCCTCCAGCTCGCCCTTCCCTTCGCGCAGCACCACCGGCTCGTCGCCTGTGCAATCGACCGTGGTCGAGGGTATCGTACCCCCTTCGCCGCCGTCGATCATAAGGTCGGCCACCGACTCATACCGCTCGGCAATCAGCTCGGGATCGGTGCCATATTCGGGCTCCTCCTCGTCGATGGCCACCGGGGTGGTGAGCAGCGGGTTGCCCAGCGCCTCGGCCAGGGCCAGCGTAATGGCATTGTCGGGGATACGGATGCCCACCGTCTTGCGGTTTTTGTAAATCTTGGGCAACGAGGCACTCGTGGGCAGAATAAAGGTAAAGGGGCCGGGCAGGTTCCGCTTCAGCAGTTTGAAATACGAGTTGCTCATCTTGGCATACTCGCTCACCCAACTCAAATCGCGGCAGATAATCGACAGGTTCACCTTCTGCGGGTTGATGCCCTTTATCTGGCAAATCCGCTCCACGGCCCTCACGTTGAGGGCATCGCAACCCAGGGCATAAATCGTGTCGGTGGGATAGATTACGATGCCGCCGTCGCGCAGCACCGCCACCGCCTTGGCTATCTCGCTCTCGCTGGGGTTGGTTTCATAGATTCTCAATCGTTTCATAAATCCGGCTTAAGGTCCGCCAAGATAGTCATTTTTTTATATTTCAACAATATTTAAGGCTTTATTCCGGCCTCCCGGCCTCGAATTTCGGGGCTTTACAGCAAATTGACCCAACAAAAAAGCCGCTGCGACAGTGTCGCAACGGCTTCGGCGGAGTAAGGGGGATTCGAACCCCCGATACGCTTTTGACGTATACACGCTTTCCAGGCGTGCCTCTTCAACCACTCGAGCACCTCTCCTTCAAAACCTCGCTTGGAAGCCTTTTTCTTAAATCGAACGCAAATTACAAATAAAAATGCGAATGACAAGCGATTTCTGCTACAAATGTATTCTTTTTTTTCGTCTTACATAACATTCGTTCCCCAAAAGTTTATTTATAGCCCTAAAATTAATAAACTTTAAAAACTATTTCTGGCATTTTCAAAAACTTTCAACGCGTTTTCTGAGGTTATACGGCCTATTTCGGCCATCGAAACGCCATATACTTCGGAAAGTTTCTCGGCTATTTTTACCAGATAGGCACTCTCATTACGTTTGCCTCTATAAGGTACAGGAGCCAGGTAAGGGGAATCTGTTTCCAATACGATACGGCTCAAAGGTACAGATTTCAGAACTTCTGGCAAAATACTTTTCTTAAAAGTTACGACACCATTTATTCCTAACATAAATCTGGAATATTCCATCAGTCTGCCGGCATCTTCTTCCGTACCGGTGAAACTGTGAAAGATGCCCGAAAGTGAAGTATTCCGATAGGGTTCCAGCACCTCGAGCAACTCGGGATAAGCTTCACGGCAGTGGATAATCAACGGCAAATTGAATTCCAAAGCCCATTTTACCTGAATATCCAGTACTTCCATCTGTTCCTTCCGGAATGTCTTGTCCCAATACAAATCCATTCCTACTTCTCCGATGCCATAGAAAGTCTGTTCCGAACGAAGCCACTTTTCAACAACGGCCAGACGTTCTTTCCAGTTTTCGTCGACCGACGTAGGATGAAACCCGATCATCGGATAGCATCCGTCGTGCGAATTACACAGTGCCAGCATAGCCTCCACTGAAGTATCATCGATGTTCGGCATAAACAGCCGCGTTACTCCAGCTTCCTTGGCACGAATAATGGCCAGTTCGCGATCAGCATCGAACTCTTCTGTAAACAAATGGGTGTGTGTATCGATTAAAGCTAACATATGTCTATCTTTATTATAAATTACGGTTCATCAAGCTCAACACAAAATCCGACAGGTTCTTCTTATATGAAGCTTCCACTCCTACCTTATCCAACAGATCCATGCTTTCCTGATAGCAAGCATTTATCTTATCGCGACAGATATCACGAACTCCTACCTTATTATATATATTAGTAACAGCCTCAATCTTCTGTGCAGGTTCATAGTGTTCGGCTGCCAGCCATTTCTGCAACTCGGCACGCGTTGTTTCATCAGCCTGTTCCAAAGCTGTAATCAACATAAACGTCTTTTTATTACATAGAATATCGCCTCCGATTTTTTTCCCAAAGACCGCAGGATCACCATACACATCCAGATAATCATCCTGCAACTGGAACGCAAGTCCGGCTTTTATACCGAAATCATAAAGCAACTGTGCATCCTTTTCAGAGGCTCCTCCCAGTATAGCACCAATCTTCAAGGCACCGGCAAGTAATACGGATGTCTTCAGTCGGATCATTTCCATGTATTCGTCTACCGTTACATCCTCCCGACATTCAAACTCCATATCCCACTGCTGCCCGTCGCATACTTCCAGAGCCGTACGCGAAAAGACTTCCATCACCTGCTTCATGCACGATTCAGGACATCCCTGCATCATGAACTGATAGGAAAGGATCAACATGGCATCACCCGAAAGAATAGCCGTATTCTCATTCCATTTCTTATGAACGGTAGGTTTTCCTCGACGCATATCTGCCTTATCCATCAAATCATCATGCAAAAGTGTGAAATTGTGATAAGTTTCAATTGCCGCAGCCTGTGAAAAGATAGCTTCCACATCCTCTTTAAACAAATTGTATGCAAGCAACATAAGTACGGGACGAAGACGTTTTCCACCCAGTCCAAGTACATATTCTATTGGGTCATAAAGTCCTTTCGGATCGTGAGAATAAGGCAACGATTCTATATATGCATGAATCTGACTCAGTAATTCCTTTGAAGTTTGTTGCTTCATGATTCTTCTTTTTAAGATTATACAAAAATTTTTAGGCACGGATACACAGTATTCAACACCTGTGCAATCCGTGCCTAAACAATATTATCTAGGAAAAGCTTACTGCAACTTAAATGTTACAGGTACTGTATATTTTACACGTACAGCTTTACCACGCTGCTTACCTGGTTTCCACTTCGGCATCATCTTGATCACACGAAGTGCTTCCTTATCCAGATACGGGTCTACACTACGAACAACAAGCGGGTCGACGATAGAACCATCCTGATTTACGACGAACTGAACGATTACACGTCCTTGTACACCGTTTTCCTGTGCGATAGTCGGATACTTGATGTTCTTAGCCAAGAACTTCAAACATTCAGCCATACCACCCGGGAATTCCGGCATTTCCTCTACAACCTGGAAGATCTGCTGTTCTTCAACTTCTTCCTCTTCTACAACTTCAGGAACATACTTGATTTCAACAGCCTGACCTTTATCCTCGTTTGACTGGATAGTAGATTCCTGTACGTTTGCATCGTTATCAGCGATCCGCAAAACTTCTTCTACTTTCGGAGCTTCGGGGGGAGGGGGAGCTTGTTTAGGTTCTTCCTGTTGGGTGATAGGCACCATTTCCTCTTCAAAAGGCACATCTACGATACCACTATCGGCAGTGATCACGACATCACGTTTGGTCCATTCAAACGCAACGAACATTGCTGCCAATATCAGCACGAGTCCGACCAGAAACCATGTGGTTTTCTTGCCTTCAAGATCGGCTTTCGGCGATTTTTTAATTTCCATAAAAATAATTTTATAGGTTTATAAATTCTCTGTTCCGCAAATGTAACGCAAATCTTCGAATTTGCAACAAGATAAGGATAAAAAATTGCAAAATAAATTCACCACATGCTATCTGTCACGAAAATAGACTATCTTTGAAAACTGATTTTCATTAACATTATATATTAAAGGTATGAACAAAATCATTATCGCAATCGACGGGTTTTCTTCCTGTGGCAAAAGTACCATGGCGAAAGACCTTGCCAAAGAAATCGGTTATATATACATTGACAGCGGAGCCATGTACCGGGCTGTCACACTCTATTGTATCGAACATAGATTATTCCACACAGACGGAAGCATTGACGAGGAGAAATTGAAACAGCAAATGAGCGATATCCACATTTCTTTCCGGTTGGATGCCGAAACAGGACGTCCCCGTACCTTCCTGAACGACTCGGATGTGGAAGACCAGATACGCACCCTGGAGGTATCTTCTCATGTCAGCCCTGTTGCCGCACTGGGATTCGTCCGCGAGGCATTGGTACGCCAGCAGCAGGAACTGGGAAAAGATAAAGGAATCGTAATGGACGGACGCGATATAGGAACCGCTGTATTCCCCGATGCGGAACTGAAGATATTCGTCACGGCATCGGCCGAAATCCGTGCGCAGCGCCGTTACGACGAACTAAAAGCTAAAGGTCAGGAAGCATCGTTCGAAGACATCCTGCACAACGTAGAAGAGCGCGACCGTATCGACCAGACACGCGAAGTCAGTCCCCTGCGCAAGGCAGGCGATGCGATATTACTGGATAACAGCCACATGAGTATCGCAGAACAGAAAGAATGGCTGATGAATCAATTCCAGCGGGCAACTCATGCGTAAAGTAGAGATAGACGAAAGTTCAGGTTTCTGCTTCGGAGTGACTACTGCTATCCGGAAAGCCGAAGAAGAGCTGGCAAAGAGTGAAACACTCTATTGCTTAGGGGATATCGTGCACAACGGGCGCGAATGTGAACGGTTGAAGCATCTGGGACTAAACACCATCGAACACGATGAGTTTGCACAGTTGCGAAACACAAAGGTATTACTTCGTGCACACGGAGAACCTCCCCAGACTTACCAGCTCGCCCAACAGAACAACATCGAAATCATCGATGCCACTTGCCCCGTAGTGCTTCGCCTGCAAAAACGCATCAAGCAGGAATTTGATACGCCCAGCCCCGAAGGACGGGAAAAGCAGATTGTCATTTTCGGGAAAAACGGACATGCCGAAGTTCTGGGACTGGTAGGACAGACCAACGGACAGGCTATCGTCATAGAAAATCTGGCTGAAGCCGAGAAACTGGACTTCAACAAAGATATCCGGTTGTATTCACAGACTACCAAGTCGCTGGATGAGTTCCGGCAAATTGTGGCATACATTCAGGAACACATTTCTCCACAAGCCACTTTCCTGTATTACGACACAATATGCCGGCAGGTGGCTAATCGTATGCCCGATATCCGCAAGTTTGCAGCCGAACACGACCTGGTGTTCTTTGTCTGTGGACACAAAAGTTCGAACGGTAAAATTCTTTTTCAAGAATGCCTGAAGGTAAACCCAAATTCATACCAGATAGACCGTCCGGAAGAAATAGACCGTGCACTTCTGAAAGACGCTCAGTCTATTGGAATATGTGGAGCGACCTCTACCCCGAAGTGGCTGATGGAAGCATGCCGTGATACAATTTTGTCTTACTCATGACATCCAAAAATAAATACTTTTATTTGCTTGTAAATTAGTTTTTTAATACTTTTGCGGCATCAAGATTAAAACAAACAAATAACTTATGGGAAATATTAAATGTATTGGCATCTTGACTTCAGGTGGTGATGCTCCTGGAATGAATGCTGCCATCCGCGCCGTCACCCGTTCGGCCATATACAACGGACTGGCTGTAAAAGGTATCTTTCGTGGATACAAAGGTCTTATTACCGGAGAAATCCAGGAGTTCAAGACCCAAAACGTCAGCAATATCATCCAACAGGGAGGAACTATTCTGAAAACGGCACGTTGTCAGGAGTTCAAAACTCCGGAAGGACGTAAAATTGCTTACGAAACCATGCAACGTGAAGGTATCGACGCGCTGATTGTTATCGGTGGAGATGGTTCTCTGACCGGAGCACGTCTGCTGGCACAGGAATTTGATGTGCCGTGTATCGGATTGCCTGGTACAATCGACAACGACCTGTATGGTACCGATACTACAATCGGTTATGATACAGCTTTGAATACAATTCTTGACGCCGTCGACAAAATCCGTGATACCGCAACTTCACACGAACGCTTGTTCTTCGTGGAAGTAATGGGACGCGATGCCGGCTTCTTGGCATTGAACGGAGCCATCGCAGCAGGAGCTGAAGCTGCCATCATTCCCGAATTCAATACAGAAGTCGACCAGCTGGAAGAGTTCATCAAAAACGGATTCCGCAAGTCGAAGAGCAGTTCCATCGTACTGGTTGCCGAAAGTGAAATCACCGGTGGAGCCATGCATTACGCAGAACGTGTTAAAAACGAATATCCGCAGTACGATGTACGTGTAACTATTTTGGGACACTTGCAGCGTGGCGGTAAACCGACAGCACACGACCGTATCATTGCCAGCCGAATGGGTGTAGCCAGCATACAGGCCTTGATGGAAGGACAGCGTAACGTGATGATTGGTATAGAAAACGATGAAATCGTTTATGTTCCGTTTACCAAAGCTATCAAGAACGATAAGCCAATCGACCGTGAACTGGTAAATGTTCTACATGAATTGTCTATCTAATAGCAAACAATATAAAAGAAATCACCCTGCCGCATCGAATGTAGCAGGGTGATTTTTTATATCAACAAACAAGGTTCTATCTTATTCTACCAGTCGGATGCCATTGTCTTCCAGCACAACCAGGCGTTTCTTATACAGTTCACCTACAGCCTTTTTAAAGGTCTTCTTGCTCACGCCGAATGTGTTGTATATTACTTCGGCCTCCGTTTTGTCGTTCAGCGGAGTATAGCCGTCGTTATCCTTTATATACTGTAACAGCACTTCGGAAAAGTCGTCGACCTTCTTCACGCCTTTTTTCTGAAGTACCAGGTCAATCTTTCCGTCTTCACGTACACGCTTTACGTAAGCATGCAGATGCATTCCCTGCTCCAGAGGCTGGAATATTTCGTTGTGGAAAAGCATTCCCGAAAATTTATTATCCACTATCACCTTAAATCCCAGGTCCGTTTTCTGCCATACCAGTACCTCGACTTCCTCTCCCGGAGCATATTCCGGACGTTCCTTCGACAAGTAGTGCTCCACTTTGGCCGAAGCAACAATACGGTAGCTCTCATCGTCCAGATGCACATGCACCATATAGCGACCACCTTTCTGCATCTTGGCCTTCTGTTCACGGAAAGGAACGAATAAGTCCTTCATCAATCCCCAGTTCAGAAACGCCCCGTACTGGTTTACCCATGCCACTTCCAGACAGGCAAACTCCCCTACCTGCACGTAAGGTTCCAGCGTCGTAGCTACCAGACGTTCGTCCATGTCAAGGTAAATAAACACATTCAGCACATCCCCCGGCTTACAACCTTCGGGAACATAACGCTTCGGAAGCAGAATCTCTCCGTCTTCATCACCGTTAAGGTACATGCCGAAGTCTACCTCCTTCACGACTTCCAGCTGATTATATCTTCCTAATTGTATATGACTCATAACTATTCTTTATTTCTGCCAAAGATAACATAAAAAAGTAACATAGCAGCTTCTCGCAAATAAAAACAGAAAAAAGGTATAGCAAAAACACAAACCCATCCGGCAATTTATTTTTATCGGAAAAAAGAGGACAGTTCTAAGTGAAAACCCGGCAAAATTGTTTTACTTAGCAGAAGATTTAATTTTTTTATCCTATGAAACACTCTCTTTTGACATTAGGCATCGTGGCCGCTTCTCTAGCCATGGCCACTTCTTCGTGTACCACCCAGCAACAGCCTACCGAGGTAACCTGGGGTACCTTCAACATCCGCTACGATAATCCTGCCGACAGCCTCAACAACTGGCAGTACCGGAAAGACCATGTAGCCGAATTCATCAAGACACAAGACATCGATATCGTAGGTATGCAGGAAGTACTTCACAACCAGCTGGAGGACCTGAAGGCACGTCTGCCCGAATATGCCGAAGTAGGTGTAGGTCGTGAGGACGGTAAGACCAAAGGCGAATATGCTCCGCTGTTCTATAAAAAAGGCCGTTTCGAAGTTCTCGACAGTAACACCTTCTGGTTGTCACAATACCCCGACAGCGTAGGATTCATCGGATGGGACGGTGCCTGCACCCGCATTGCAACCTGGGCCAAGCTGAAAGACAAGAAGAGCGGGAAGATCTTCATGGCAGTCAACACGCACTTCGACCATATAGGTACGGAAGCCCGAAGAAAAGGAGCCCTGCTGATTATCGAGAAAATCAAGGAGATTGTAGGCGACCAGCCTGCCGTGCTGACCGGCGACTTTAATGTAACCGAGCAGTCGGAAGCCTACGAAACCATCACAACCAATGAATTTGTACTGAAAGATGCCTACAAGGAAGCGGCTCAGCGAGAAGGAGTAAGCTATACCTTCCACGATTTCGGACGCATCCCTGCCGACTCCTGCCAGAAAATAGACTTCATCTTCGTCACTCCACAAATCAAAGTACAAGACAGTTATATTCCACAGGAAGCCAAACAGGCAGGCGATTTCCTCTCCGATCATAATCCGGAAGTGGTTCACCTGTCGTTCTGATACTCCTTATTTTATCATACCATCTATCATGTGGATGGTACGGTCGGTCTGCGCCGCCAGTTCTTCATCGTGGGTAACAATGACAAAAGTCTGTCCCAGCTTATCTCGCAAATCGAAGAACAGGCGGTGCAGTTCTATTTTGTTCTGCGTATCCAGACTGCCCGACGGCTCATCCGCGAGTACAACAGCAGGATGGTTTATCAATGCCCGCGCTACTGCCACACGCTGTTTCTCGCCACCCGACAATTCCGCCGGCTTATGCGAAGCCCGCTCCGAAAGTCCGAGGAAGTCCAGCATCTCACGTGCCTTTTTCTTTGCCTCAGAAGCCGATACACCCTGAATCAGCGCAGGTATCATCACATTCTCCAGTGCCGTAAACTCCGGCAGGAGCTGATGAAACTGAAAGACAAAGCCAATTTCCTTGTTGCGGAAAGCAGAAAGCTCTTTTTCCTTCAGACGGTTTACCTCCGTACCATTCAATACAATCCGCCCGCTGTCGGGCTTGTCGAGCGTCCCCATAATCTGAAGCAAGGTTGTTTTCCCTGCCCCGCTGGGCCCTACGATACTTACCACTTCTCCTTTATTTATAGTCAGGTCGATTCCCTTCAGCACATGCAGCGAACCGAAACTCTTGGTTATTCCTTCCAACTGAATCATACTTCTACAATTTACGTATCACATATTCTGCCAGATAGCAGCCAAATACCGCAGGCATGTAGCTCACCGTACCGGCTGTAGATTTCTTGTTCTGTTCGTTATCTACCAGAATCACGGCGTTCGGATCGGCCTGTTCGGTACTGAATACCACAGGCAACTTGCGCTTCATGCCCATCTTCTGCAAGCGTTTGCGTACCGCCTTACTCAGTCCGCAGTGATAAGTTTCCCATAAATCGGCAAAGCGTACCTGCGTAATATCCCGCTTGGCACCCGCTCCCATGCTGCTCACAATCTTCATACCACGCTGCAACGCATGATAAATCAGGTAACACTTGGGAGCTACCGTATCGATGGCATCGACAATGAAATCGAACTTCGCACTGTCCAGCAGTTCCGGTATCACCTCATCCTTCAGGTAAACCGGAAGCACCGTCAGCTGAAGTTCCGGATTAATATCGAGAAAACGCTGTGCCAGCACCTCCGCCTTTTTCTTTCCCAGCACCGAATGAGTAGCTGGAAGCTGACGGTTGATGTTGCTGGGCTGAACTGTATCGGCATCCACAATCGTCATGCGACCTACTCCGGCACGGCAAATCATTTCGGCAGCGTAGGCACCTACACCTCCCAGTCCTACCACCAGCACATGCGCGCCACGCAAGCGCTCCATTTTATCGGTACCCAGCAGCAGTTCCGTACGCTGCTGCCAAGCCTTACTGTCTTCACTCATGAATTCTTCTTAAACCATTTATAAAACCAGTTGCCCACCTTGTCGTAATACTGCGTTTCAGCCCATCCACGTGGATCGGAGAACGACAGTGTTTCCGTCGGGTCACCCTTCTGTTCCGGATAAAGCAACATGATACTGTTATTATTAAAATACTTCGAAATCTGCATCGGCAAGCGTTCGAATGCCGAGTCGTATGAAATGGAACCGCGCCGCGCACTGATGATGACCAGCAAATGGTCGTAGTTCACCTGTCCGGTCAGGATGAGCAGGTCGTCCCAGTTCTCCAGTTCCGAATAAGCAGCCCGTGTATCCTTATGTTTCTTCTGTATATAGCCCCGGATGTAACCCAGCGTCTGAGGATGCGCATAGAAATGCACCCTACATCCCAACTGACTACTCATACGGCACATGTGGGTAATCCATTTTATGAACCCATGTTCGAACTCCGCCTTGGGAGGAACCGCCACAATGATTCGCCTCAACGTATTGACCGGCATCAGGAAACGAGCCACCATCACCTGCAAATATGTATTTTTCAACAAATTCTCCGTCAGCTTTCCAAAGAAAGAATCGACAATACTCATCTTACAGTGCAAACCGATGATGATATTCGTCGCATTATATTCCTTAGCCGTATGCAGGATACCTGTCGTAATATTCAAGTCGAACCGCGATACGGTCTTCAGCCGCACATTGGTAGCAGCAGTAATCTGTGCCGCCCGCTCCAGGTTACGCTTGCCACGCATCTCCTGTTTCACCGAGTCGTTATTGTCATTCACCACACTCAGGGCAACCAGATTGTCCAGCTGTTTTTCATCGCGGGCTATCATTGCCAGACTCATCAGACTCTCCAGTGTTTCCGGATTCGAAACCGGAATAAGAAATGTTTCCTTCTCCTGCGTCTTCTCTCCATCCACCTCCGCATCGTCCATGGCAATACGTTTGGCAGCATGTTCGGTAATGAAAGAGCTCACCACGCAAGTCACCAGAATCAGCAGAATCGTTCCGTTCAGCACATCCTCGTTCAGCAGACGTTCACCGTCTGGTAAAATAATGTTATAACCAACCAGCACGGCAGCCAGTGTAGCAGCCGCCTGTGCGTTACTTAATCCGAACATCAGCTCCCGCTCCAGCGAACGCATCTTATAAATCTTCTGCGTGAGCCACGACGCAATCCACTTACCCAGCAAAGCCACGATAATCATCACCACCGCCACTTTGAGAGAGTCGATATGTCCGAACAGTACGTTCACATCAATCAACATTCCCACCCCGATCAGGAAGTACGGAATAAACAACGCGTTGCCTACAAACTCCAGATGACTCATGAGCGGCGAGACATGCGGAATCAGCCGGTTCAGTACCAGTCCGGCAAGGAAAGCTCCCAAGATACCTTCCATACCCACAAACTCCATCAGTCCCGCACCGAGGAACACCATTGCCATGACGAAGATATACTGCACCACATTGTCACTATAGCGACGGAAGAACCATCTTCCGATACGCGGGAAAGCATACATGATGACTACACTCAGCACCACTACCTTCAGTACCAGCCAGATCCAGAACATATCCGACGTTTCTCCCTTGTACATACCCCCTATCACAGCCAGCACCAGCAGTGTCAGCGTATCGGTCACGGCAGTACCTCCTACTGCAATGCTTACAGCCCGCTGACGGTTGATACCGTAACGGATCACGATAGGATAAGCAATCAGCGTATGCGAGGCATACATACTGGCAAGCAGCACCGAAGTGGTCAGACTATAATCCAGCAGATGCAGATTGGTCCATATACCTATACCCAAAGGAAAAATAAACGCGAGCAGTCCCAGCACGGTAGCCTTCACACGGATACTCTTGAAGTCCTCCATGTTCATTTCAAGTCCGGCAAGGAACATGATGTAATAAAGCCCCACCTTACCAAACAGCTCGAAGCTGCTGTCGCGTGCCAGTATGTTAAACCCATGTTCGCCAATGACGACTCCCGCCAGTATCATACCGATAATGTGGGGAATACGCAGCCGCTCCAGTACGATGGGGGCAAACAAGATAATAACCAACACCAAAAAGAAAATCCACGTGGGGTCGGTGACAGGAAGATGAAAATCAAAGTTTACAAAATCGAGCACTTCTTTCATAAATAGGTATTACTATTTCATTTTAGAAACAAAAATACAAAAAATCTTCCTATTTTCCGTATTAATAATTCAGAATGTTTTATTTTTGCAATCGGAAATCCAAGCAGACAAAACACAGCGTTTTTAAATCAATGACTTTTTTGACAAAGCGAAGAGAAAAGCGTCTGCACATTAAGAAAAATGTAATTATTAACAGTTTAAGAATTAAGAGATGAAAGTAGCTATTGTTGGTGCAAGCGGAGCAGTAGGACAAGAGTTCCTGCGTGTGCTTGATGAGAGAAATTTTCCGATAGACGAATTGTTATTATTTGGCTCTACACGTAGTGCAGGACGAAAATACACATTCCGCGGAAAAGAAATCGAAGTGAAACTGCTGCAACACAATGACGATTTCAAAGGTGTCGACATTGCCTTTACTTCTGCAGGAGCAGGCACATCTAAAGAATTTGCCGAAACTATCACCAAATACGGTGCTGTCATGATAGACAATTCAAGCGCATTCCGCATGGATGCAGACATTCCTTTGGTCGTACCCGAAGTAAACCCCGATGACGCATTGAACCGTCCGCGTGGTATCATCGCCAACCCGAACTGTACAACCATACAGATGGTAGTGGCATTGAAAGCTATCGAAAAACTGTCGCACATCAAGCGCGTACATGTTTCTACTTATCAAGCTGCCAGCGGAGCAGGTGCTGCCGCTATGGACGAACTGTACGAACAGTATCGTCAGGTACTTGCCGGAGAGCCTGTAACCGTTGAAAAATTTGCTTATCAGCTGGCGTTCAACCTGATTCCTCAGATTGACGTGTTTACCGACAACGGTTATACCAAAGAGGAAATGAAGATGTACAACGAAACACGTAAGATCATGCACTCCGACGTGAAGGTCAGTGCAACCTGCGTACGTGTTCCTGCATTGCGTTCTCACTCGGAAAGCATCTGGATCGAAACAGAACGCCCGGTATCGGTAGAAGAAGCACGCAAGGCGTTTGCCGAAGGTGAAGGACTGGTATTGATGGATAATCCTGAAAAGAAAGAATACCCGATGCCGTTGTTCCTTGCCGGAAAAGATCCTGTATACGTAGGACGTATCCGTAAGGACCTGACCAACGAAAACGGTCTGACATTCTGGATTGTGGGCGACCAGATCAAGAAGGGAGCTGCCCTGAACGCCGTACAGATTGCTGAATATTTACTTAAAGTGAAGAATATCGGATAAGTAATTTTTCACTAACAGATACGCAAAAGAGATAAGGCAGCCTGCCTGTCCGGACGAATGCATCGCTGGACAACGCGGTTGCCTTATCTCTTTTTAGTTTTATCCTCCTTTTCCTTTCAACATGCAATACACCTATCCTTACCTCTCTCCCCTCGGAAAAATCATTCTTGCCTGCAACGGCACATGCCTCACCGGTCTGTGGTTCGAAGGCCAAAAGTATTTTGCCCGCACGCTGGGTGCGGAACACGAAGAAAGAGATTTTCCCGTGTTTCGTCAGACAACCGAATGGCTGGACACTTACTTTGCCGGAAAGAGGCCCGACTTCATGCCCGAACTGGAACTGCATGACACGCCGTTCCGCTTAGCTGTATGGCATATCCTGCAACAAATTCCCTATGGCGAAGTTATCACCTACAAAGAAATAGCTCAAGAAATAGCCCGTCAGCGAAACTGCGGAAGCATGTCGGCACAGGCCATTGGTGGAGCCGTCGGCCACAATCCCATCAGCATCCTCATCCCCTGCCACCGCGTAATAGGCAGCCACGGCAGTCTGACCGGATATGCCGGAGGAGTTTCCCGAAAGATGAGTCTGCTCGCGCTGGAAGGTGTGACAGATCTGAACACCTTCAAATAAAATCTTACATACCGGATGCTTCGGCCTGCTTCTGCATGATGTCCTGTACCAGACAATACAAAAGAGGACACACCCTGTAACGGATGCATCCTCTTGCTGTTGATGCTCAATCAGTATATCGATATCCGATGCTTAAAATTAAGGTTGAGGAGCAACGGTAACATCATCATCAGTGAACGGCTCCCAACCATCCACAGTCGGATCACCAAACTCAACGGGTTTCAACGGGTTCAGCGGGTCGATGTTCTCAGGAGTCAGCTCAGCCTTGTAATTGTAGCATTTGCCTTCTTCCCATGCTGTGGTAGGCAGTGTCACGGTATGATCAGCTGTCAGCGACAATCCTCCGGTAACCGTAACTTTAAATGAAACCGTCAGCCCTTGAGAAAATGTCTGAGGCATGACAATAATTTCCGAACTCGATTTTGCATCGCTCTTGGTTACCTGTTCCGCAACTGTCAGGTCGTAATCTTTCGTACCGCTCGGAGAGCCCCACGATCCGGTAGAACCGCTGTTGGTATAATCACCTGTATTGGGTACCTGCTGAACTTTCAAATCAGAGATGGCAATATTTACATTATTCAGTGTAGTAGAGAATGTGAACTTTATCTTAGACAGCACATGACGGAACGAAAATTGAACTTTTTCCGGGTCCGATGCAGTATTGACTTCTGATACTGTTTTCACACCAGATACCAGAAGGTCAGTTTTTCCGTCGGCAGCGAAACCTGTAAAATTCACACCGTTTGCTGTTGCCGAAGCCGTAGCTCCTTCCGGTGCATATGCCTGGAATGTATAAGTCTTTCCGTTCGTCCAATACTGGGTATTATCGTAAGTCCAAGAACCTTTGCTGCCACTTACCTTTTCATCGTTGAATACATTTGTATAATTGCCGTCGTATCCACCAAACACCTTAAAATGATTGATGTTGTCGGTCGTGATATCCGCTCTAATGCTTTTATTTACAAAAGCATCAAACCCGATAGCCTTGTTGCTGCCTGCCACTTCAAGTACCTCACTCTGTGTACAGCTCGACAATGTTGCTACAGTTACCCCCAATAAAAATAAACTTTTTCTCATCTTAAAAAAAATTAAATGTTTAAATTAAAAATATATTACTGTTCTATTGCTATTCAACAAATTATCCGACCGTTATCCTAACGGCAGAGGTATATCCATATAATCGCCCCATCCGTCTACCGTGACGTCGAACCCTCCGGAACCTGCCATACCGTCCTCGTCGTCTACTTCGATTCCGTCTACCGTAATGACACCGCCGCGAGGCTGGGCATTCACCTGATCGGTCACATCAAACTCATAATTCAGGACCTTCCCGTTATTCAGTCGGACTTCAAGGTTAAGCGTATAGTACACCGGAGTACCATCGGCACGCGTGTAATGATCGCCCGGATAGTTCGGTACGCCGAAACACTTCATACACACATCCGCCCCGAAATCGGTCTGACTGCAATCGAAAAGGATGGTAGCGGTCTCACTCCCCGTACGTCCGTCGTTCAAATAAACCTTCTCTGCCATGCCGGCCAGTGCCCCACGGGTCAGTGCCACGTATTTCAATCCCTTCGAAAACTTATACCGTATCAGATAAGTATAAGTCAGCGGATGCATCGTTACGGGAAGTTCCACTTTCTCGAGTGTTTTTTCGCCGGTACATTCCTCCAGGTAATGCGCATAGAGCTGGTCGGGCTGATTGATGGTACGTTCACCTTTATGCAGTGTTCCTAAGCTGGCACGAGTAAGTGTACGTGTCGTAGCCGTTGCCGAGGTAGAAGCCGACAGCCCGTCGAATACGATGTATTCCGTATCGTTGTTATACAGCAGGACAGCATGTTTTCCTTCACGCAGCGGCAGCTTTCCCCCTTCGGCAGGAAGGTCAATTCTCCGCTATAGCCATCGTCGCCATACACCGTGGCCTTAATGCCAGTGGCTTTATCGGGACGGAGGGCATCGTAGGTATAACGAAACTCGTCGAGCCACGACTCTTTCCAGTTATAACTGTGCGTACGCTCCCATTCTTGTTTCCAACTGGTTACAGCATATACTTTTACCGTCAAAGCATGGTCATCGTCATGGTAGTACAATTCCTTCCGACAGGCAGTGCATGCCACCAGCAACAGTATGGCAGCACAGCGTATCATTGTCGTAATTCTCACGCGTTTCCTCCCTTCTTTTCGAGGCATCGCCCGATGTGCCATACCCATGCGAATTTCAACTTCAGCGGACCGATGTAATTGATCTTGCTGGTCTGCTGATAGACATAATCTTTATTCACCGGCAGATATTCATCGTAGGTCGTATTCAGATATCCTATGCCAATGCCAGCCTCGAACGAGAAATAATTGCCTACCGGAAACAGATAGCCGTAGCTTGCTCCAGCAAACATTCCCTCGCCTCTGTAACCGCGTCCTCCGTTCTGCAAATCGTACCAGCCGCCCCCCGCAAACAAGCCGACGTAATGTCCTTTCCGGCGTTCCGGAGCCTGAAACCAGTAACGTGCCTCCGGACTGATGAAGGCTAGGTGGTAATATCTGTGACGATTGGCATTGCTCCAGCTTGCCAAAGCTCCTTCCAAACCGACCGACCAGCGCTTGCTGATGCGGTATTCTATTTCGAGAGAGGGGGTCAGCAAGACATCGTACAGCAGGTTGGTCTTGACAGACCAGGGCGTGAAACGGTATTCGTATGCTGCCGGAACGGTAGAGGTATCACCCTGCACGGCTTGTTCCTGTGCAAACGAATCACATTCAGTGGTTTCATACACTACAGTCTCTTTTCTGGCACCGGTTATCGAGTCCGGATAAGTCCGCTCACGGATTTCCTCTTCCGCACATGCCCAGCGCACCGTATCTGGCTTTACCTGCCTGTCGGTAGATGCGATAAAATAAGATTTAACCTGATTGGTACGGTTTCTGACCGCCTGTATATTTTCTTTTTCCGTAGGAAAGGAACTGCAAAAGCCCTGAATGCCGACAAAAGCATTTTCCTGAACGATCTCATCCTTGTGTTCGTCCATCAACTCTCCCAGCTTCTTTATCGCTTGTTCGTTTTCGCTAAAAGATGCGTAAGACATCAGCTTCCCGGGCATAAAACGAAAAATAATGGCAGTTTCCCGACTGATGGCTACTGTATCGGAAGAAACTTGGGCCTGTAATGGTGATGTTAAAGACGTAGCCAGTATGCCAACCCACATAAACAACCTTGTCATAAAATTCGTATTACTCTCTATATGCAGATACCTAAATAAAAAATACTACCAAAGAATAGATTTCTATAAAATTTCAAACTCTCTCTTTTTTTAATCTCTATCCATAAATATCATTATAAACTATACCCTAAAAAAAACAAATACTCTCTTTTTCCTCATTCATAACAAACACATAAATTTTGGTTATATGGCTATTATATTTCAACAAATAGTTACAAATACACTTATACAACAAAACAATTCTCTTTTTGTTTGCCGAAAATCTGCACAAAAAATCCTCTTTTTTCGTTCCAAAAGTTTCCAGCAGCCGATAAAGCCGTCTTATACAGGCTTATAGAAGCCAGTCGACAGGACCTTTTTTTCGGAATACTTCATTAAAAAGTGTAAAGAGAACACGAAAACTGCTGCAATCGGCATTTTTCAACGCACGGCAAGAAAGGGAGATTACATTTTTTTATACCTTTGCTCTGGTAAGCATGACTGATCATAAAAACAAGCATATCTACACAATGAAAAAACTGATTGCATTATTCTGCCTGCTGGCTTTCGTCATCGGAGTGCAGGCACAGCGTAAGGTCAGCCTCCAGGATGTGGCACAAGGTACCTATCGTGCACAGAACATCTACGGCATCAAGCCGATGCTGGACGGCGAATTTTATACGCAAATGAGTGCTGACAAGAAACGTATCGTGAAATACTCGTTCAAGACGGGCAAGGAGGTAGGAACGGTATTCGACGTGACTACGGCAAGAGATTGTCCGGTCAAGACGTTCGACGACTACATCATGTCGCCCGACGAGAAACTGATTCTGATCCAGACGGAAACGAAACCTATCTACCGTCATTCGTTTACGGCCGAATATTACATCTTCAACGTGAGAAACAACAAGATGGAACCGCTTTCGAAAAACGGACCGCAGCAGGTGCCGCTGTTCTCGCCCGACGGTTTTCAGGTAGCTTTCGTCCGCAACAACAACATTTTTCTGGTCAAGCTGTTGTTTGGCAACAGTGAATCGCAGGTCACTAAGGACGGTGAATACAATAAGGTGCTGAACGGTATCCCCGACTGGGTGTACGAGGAAGAGTTTTCTTTCAACCGTGCGTTCGACTTCAGTGCCGACAGCAAGATGATTGCTTATATCCGTTTCGACGAGAGTCAGGTACCGATGTACAGCTTCCCGTGGTACAAGGGTATGGCGCCCGAAAAGAACCAGTATGCCACTTATCCGGGTGCGTACGAGTACAAGTACCCGAAGGCAGGAGAAGTCAACTCGAAGGTGAGCGTACATACGTACGACATCAAGAGCCACGTTACCCGCAAAATGGATCTGCCTCTGGATTCCGACGGCTATATCCCGCGCATCAAGTTTACGTCCGATCCGGAAAAGCTTGCCATCATGACGCTGAACCGTCATCAGAACCGGTTCGATATTTACATGGCTAACCCGAGAAGCGCGCTGTGCAAGCTTGCCATCCGCGATGAAGCTGAACAGTATATCAAGGAACAGGCTTACTCCGATATCGTATTCTATCCGGAACATATCGTGATGATGAGCGAACGTGACGGATATAACCACTTGTATCTGTATACCATAGCCGGCAATCTGGTAAAACAGGTTACCAAAGGTAAATTCGAAGTGAAGGATTTCTTAGGTTGGGACAAGCAGACCAATACGTTCTATTATACCAGTAATCAGGAAAGCCCGCTGCGTACAGCTGTCTACAAAACCGATGCGAAGGACAAGACAACCAAGCTGTCTACCCGCACGGGAACCAATTCGGCTATCTTCAGCAGCGACTTGTCGTACTATATCAACAAGTTCTCCAACATCGATACGCCGACGCTGATTACCGTCAACAACAACAAGGGTAAGGAACTGGCTACGCTAATGGACAACGCAAAGCTGAAGTCACAACTGGCTACGCTGAACATGCCGAAAAAGGAATTCTTCACCTTCCGCACTACCGAGGGAGTGGAACTGAACGGCTGGATGATGAAGCCTGCCAACTTCGACGCGAGCAAGAAGTATCCGGTCATCATGCACCAGTACAGTGGTCCGGGCTCGCAAGAAGTGCTTGATGCCTGGAACATCGGAAGTTCCAGCGACGGAGGTATGTTTGAAGCCTACATGTGCGACAAAGGGTATATCATGGTCTGCGTAGACGGACGTGGCACGGGCGGACGTGGTGCCGAATTTGAGAAATGTACGTACTGCTTCCTGGGTGTGAAGGAATCGCACGATCAGGTGGAAGCAGCCAAATACCTAGCTTCACTGCCCTACATCGACGGCAATCGTATCGGTATCTGGGGATGGAGCTACGGAGGTTACAACACGCTGATGTCGATGAGTGAGGGTACGCCTGTCTTCAAAGCGGGTGTGGCTATTGCCGCTCCGAGCGACTGGCGTTTCTACGATACGGTCTATACCGAACGCTTCATGCGTACCCCGAAAGAAAACGGTGAAGGCTACAACGCCGGTTCTGCCATTCTCCGCGCTCCGAAGCTGCACGGCGACCTGCTGCTGATACATGGTACGGCCGACGACAACGTTCACTACCAGAACTGCGCCGAGTACAGTGAAGCACTGGTTCAGGCTGGCATCCAGTTCGACATGCAGGTGTATACCAACCGCAACCACGGTATCTCGGGCGGAAATACCCGTAATCACCTGATGAACCGCGTTGCCAATTTCTTCATCGAAAAACTGAAATAAACTATTTGTATCATACAGAGTTATGAGGAATTAAAAGGTTTCGCCCAGACATTGCGGCGGATTTTAATTCCTCATTTCTCGTTTTTATCCTTTAACGCTATGGAACACGTAAAGAAGCCCGAATGGCTGAAAATATCCATCGGTACCAATGCCCGCTATACCGAGACCAAACGCATTGTCGATACACATAAACTGCATACGATATGCAGCAGTGGACGCTGTCCGAACCTGGGAGAATGCTGGGGAAAGGGAACGGCTACCTTTATGATAGGGGGTGCCATCTGTACACGCTCGTGCAAGTTCTGCAACACGCTCAGCGGAAAACCGCTCCCGCTCGATGCACAAGAACCTGCCCGTGTGGCCGAATCGGTACGGCTGATGAAGCTGGATCATGCCGTCGTCACCTCGGTGGACCGTGACGACCTGCCTGACTTAGGGGCTGCTCACTGGGCGGCTACCATTCGTGCCATCAAGGAGCTCAATCCGAATACGACGCTGGAAACGCTGATTCCCGACTTTCAGGGACGGGAGGAACTGATCCGCATGGTGACCGATGCCCGCCCGGACATCATCTCTCATAACATGGAAACCGTACGCCGCATCACTCCGCTGGTAAGAAGCGTGGCAACGTACGACCGGAGTCTGGAGGTGATCCGCCGGATAGCCGAAAGCGGCATCACTGCCAAGTCGGGTATCATGGTGGGACTGGGAGAAACACCCGACGAAGTTGAGCAGACCATGGACGACCTGCTGGCCAACGGCTGCCGCATCCTGACCATCGGACAATATCTCCAGCCCAGCCGGAAACATTACCCTGTACACGAGTACGTTACCCCCGAACAGTTTGCCCGTTACAAGGAAACCGGCGAAAAGAAAGGATTTGCCACTGTAGAAAGCGGTCCGCTGGTACGTTCTTCGTATCATGCCGAAAAACACATCCGCTACAAGTGAACAATTCGGAAAAGAACCTTGTTACACCTATAAAAAAATCAAGGCAGATGATGAAACTTATATTGAAATACAGAAACAAGATTGTATCGCTCGGACTATTACCTATCATAGCAACATTGATTTGTTTGCATTTTTTCCAGAATACCATCGTACTGGGAATAGGCTTCGCAGTCTGTGTCGGTCTGCTGTTGTATGGCATCATCCGCCTGAAGGATCTGAATTTTTTCCTGCTGCTGGGTAGTGTAGGCATAGGAGCCTGCTTCGCATTGCGCCTGTTCACCGGCTACGAGTTTGTACCGCTGGGAAGCATCACTCCTATTCTGGAGCTGCTGCTGCTCATCGTGGCATTCATCCACATCACGGCACCCGAAGTATACAAGGAATTACAGGAGCGACTGCACCTGAGGAACTGCTTCTCGTTCGTGCTGGAGGCAAAGACCATTGTCATTCTCTCGGCATTGCATCTCACGATTCTGCTTTTCGTCGACCACATCGACCATCTGTTTTCGGAAGACGGTTCCTTCTTCCTGATGTACGGCATACCAGTTATTATCTATATTCTCTGTCTGGTTATCAACGTGGTAGGCATTCATCTGGCACTTCAGGAGAATTTCCGTTACAGTCTGGTACGCATTGCAGTGGTTCACGACGGAAAGATTTACCTGAAGCAGCGCAATGACTGTACCGGCAATGATACCGAGGGAACTCCCGTATGGGACATCGCCGTGGAAAGTCCGTTCGAAGGACCGCTCGACAAGAGCAATGAATATGCCGCACGCATTGCCAAAAAGATATGCACCTCGAAGCACATCAGTCCGCGCCTCATCCTGAGATACACCACTACTCCCAGCGATGCCGATACCCGGCAGCGCGTATCGCTGTACATTCTTCCGCTTCAGGACAAGGACGAACTCCGCAAGGCGACCGAAGGCAGATTCTTTTCCTTCGACGAGATAAATGAAACCGCCGTACGGAGATACAATCCAGCCCTGCTTTCGGAACTGGATGCCCTGCAGATGGCGGCGGAAATGTGGCAGACATTCGGCAGTGCCGACTAACTGCTTCTTACTTATAAATCAAAAAGATGCACGGAATCTTTGTCAGGTCGGGCAATTGCTTCTTCCACTCCTGAACCGTTTTGGTCTTAATATACTCTCCCTCGCAGGTAATGTTGGCAGCCACGCAGACCTTGGTTTGCGGACGGCAGGCTTTCAGAATGTCTTCCAGCATCTTGTTGTTGCGATAGGGAGTTTCAATGAAAAGTTGTGTCTGGTGCTCGCTGTACACACGCTGCTCCAGTTCCTTCAGCCGTTTCTGGCGTTCGCCCGGCTCGATGGGGAGATAGCCGTGGAAAGCAAAGCTCTGTCCGTTGAATCCCGAACCCATGACCGACAGGATGATAGACGACGGTCCCACCAGCGGAACCACCTTGAGGTTCTTGCGCTGCGCGATGGCTACTACGTCAGCTCCCGGATCGGCTACGGCAGGACAGCCGGCTTCCGAAATCACCCCCATGGAATTTCCTTCCTGCAAAGGCTTCAGGTAACCCGAAATGGCTTCGGGCGAGGTATGCTTGTTCAGCGGATAAAACGTCAGTTCGTCGATGTTGATGTCACGGTCTACCTTTTTCAGGAAACGGCGTGCCGAGCGCACATCTTCCACAATAAAATGACGGATCTGAAGAATAATCTCTTTGTTGTACGAAGGGAGGACTTTCTCTACCGGAGTATCGCCAAGGGTAACCGGCAGCAAATATAATGCTGTATCCATGTAATCTATATTCTAATTTGTTCTAGCTCAGTCTAACGTCACGTTGCCGAGATCGGTACGTTCCAGCAATGTGGCAATGCTTACGTCGGGATGCTTCTTCATGTACCTTTCGGTCAGCCGCATGCCCAGCCACAGCCCGACAACAGGAGGCAGTTTCTCACCGTTGAGAATCATGTTCGGGTCGGAATGAGTGTAGGCACGGATCAGCATCGGGTCGGTACTGCTCAGATGACCTCGCTCAGCCATCCACTTCAACAGTTCCTTTCCATGCTCCTTGCACCAGTTCTCCTCCTTTTCGGTATATCCCAGCGCTTCGCCGTTCGTCTTGTAGCCAAGTGCCTGACGCACCACCCAGTGTATCTTTCCCTGATGCAAGATGACATCGTACAGCGAACGGTGCCCCGGACGCCACTCGAAAGGATACAAGCTAAGCAGATAAAAAGTAAAGCAATCGGGAAGGATGCGCTCGGGTGTCATCGACCGGCGCTGATAATCATAATAATACCGTCGGTAAAGCGGATAGTTCTCCCCCATGTATTTATCGAGGCTGAACCCCAGCAGACTGTCGCCCACCACTACCGACTGGTTCAAGGCCGAGATTTGCGAATAGACCGCCGGTACGGGAAAAGCGGGAATCTCCTCTTTCAGGAAGCGGAACCCGTCGGTAAATCCCTTCTCGAGGGTAGTCATATCCTTGAATTTCTCGGTAGCATCCTGCATGATACGGAGCAGAATGGTATCTGAGTAATAAGCACACAGCCTTTCGTTGATGTTAGGTTCGTCCACACGCCCCAGCATGAGCACATCCTCTATCAGGATTTTGGTGGCACGCGGACAGTCGAGGCTCATTTTCTGCAAGGCAGCCAGGCTGTTCATGGCTGTAGCCTCGTACTGAAGACGGTCGTAACGGAAAACTTTTATACCCTTATCAAGCAAAACATCGTCGCCTTGCTCTCCTGTATGGCAGGAAACAAGTACGACGATGCTCAGTAATATGAATATAAATTTTCTCATGTAAACAGTTGTCCGTCAGCTTTTATCCGTAGATAATATGTCCGTTTTCGTCTTTGTATTCATCCAGACCCTTTTCGTAAGTAGCCATGGCACGAAGACTCATACCTACGCTGGAGAAACCTCCGTCGTGGAACAAGTTCTGCATAGTCACCTTGCGTGTCAGGTCGGAGAACATTACGATACAGTAATCGGCACATTCGTCAGCCGAAGCGTTGCCCAGCGGCGACATACGGTTGGCAAAGTCGAACAGTTTGTCCATACCCTTTACACCCGATCCGGCAGTAGTCATGGTAGGCGACTGTGAGATGGTGTTGATACGTACATTGTGTTCACGTCCGTAGATGTAACCAAAGCTACGTGCGATAGATTCCAGCAATGCCTTGGCATCTGCCATGTCGTTGTAACCGTAGAATGTACGCTGTGCAGCCACGTAGCTCAATGCCAGGATAGAACCGTATTCGTTGATGGCATCCAGTTTCTTGGCCGACTGAATCATTTTATGGAATGAAATAGCTGAAATATCCAGCGTCTTGTTCAACATATCATAGTCGAGGTCATCGTAAGTACGTTTCTTGCGTACGTTAGGCGACATACCGATAGAGTGCAGTACAAAGTCGATCTTGCCTCCCAATACTTCCATCGAACGCTTGAAAACATTTTCCAAGTCTTCTACGCTGGTAGCATCAGCAGGAATCACTTCGCAGTTCAGTTTTTCTGCCAGTGCGGAAATCTCGCCCATGCGTACTGCAACCGGAGTGTTCGACAGCGTAATCATTGCTCCTTCTTCTACAGCCTTTTCTGCTACTTTCCATGCGATAGACTGTTCGTTCAGAGCCCCAAAAACAATACCTCTTTTTCCTTTCAGTAAATTATAACTCATACTTTTTTTATTATAAATTTGGGGACAAAGATACAAACAATTCTGGTAACTCTGCCATATTCAGACATTAATCTGCAAAAATAGGACAATATTCCCCCCTATCAGACGAAATAATACATATTTTGTCAATTTTTTATAGGGAAAAAAGATACAAATGCACATTTTTTTCACCTATTCAGTCAAAATATTCACATCATTTTCAAGGAAAGCCCGTAACTTTGTGACAAAAGCAAGAGGTTTTTCATAATATTTATTAAGGTTAGAAATTAGGTTATAAAAAGTCTTTATTATCCTGTCTGTCAATCTTCTGCGAGAGAATGTTGACAGGCTATAAGGATAATAACTAATAAGAAAAGCTTCTATATTATATATAAAGAAACCTAAGCAAAAGCAAGAAGAACAAAACAAACCAATATATCACTAAACATAATAATACGCTCATGATTACACTGAACAATTTTTTCAAACAATGGGTATTCTCTATAGGCATTGCTACCCTTGCATTAGGATTTCCGGCTCGTGTAGCTGCTGAGAACATGAACGACACAGATAATATCTACAATGAACTTCCGTTCCAGATGAATGCAGTACAACTGCCAGTATTCCTCGATTACACTCGCTCCATCACCGAATTTGGTGCTGTAGCCGATGGCATCACCCTCAATACTGAAGCTTTCGACAAAGCCATCAAGGCGGTTGCCGAGAAAGGTGGCGGAAAGGTAATCGTTCCTGCCGGACTCTGGCTGACCGGACCGATCGTGCTACAAAGCAACATTCATTTATATTTGGAAGAAAACGCGCTGATCTTGTTTACAGCCGACCATACACAGTATCCTATCATCAAGACATCGTTCGAGGGACTGGAGACACGCCGTTGCCAATCGCCAATATCGGCTGTCAATGCTGAGAACGTGGCTATCACCGGAAAAGGGGTCATGGATGGAAACGGAGATACATGGCGTCCGGTAAAAAAAGGAAAGATGACCGGTGGCCAGTGGAAGAGACTGGTCGCTTCGGGAGGCGTACTCGATAAGGCCGGAGAAGTATGGTATCCCAGCGAAGGTTCAATGAAGGGTGCCATGGCATGCAAGAACTTCAACGTGCCCGAAGGAATCAATACCGATGAGGAATGGAACAGCATACGCGACTGGCTGCGCCCGGTACTGCTGAGTTTCAAAAAATGTAAAAAGGTGCTGTTGCAAGGCGTTACCTTCAAGAACTCGCCAAGCTGGTGCCTGCACCCGCTGTCGTGTGAAGACATTACCATTGACGGAGTAACGGTTTCCAATCCGTGGTACTCGCAGAACGGCGATGCGCTCGATCTGGAGTCGTGCAACCGTGCGCTGATTGAGAACAGCAGCTTCGATGCGGGCGACGACGGTATCTGCCTCAAGTCGGGTAAGGACGAAGACGGACGCCGCCGCGGTGAGCCTTGCCAGAACGTGATTATCCGCAACAATATCGTGCTGCACGGTCATGGCGGCTTCGTAGTGGGTAGTGAAATGTCGGGTGGCGTAAAGAATATCTATGTAGACAACTGTACATTTCTGGGTACAGACGTCGGACTCCGCTTCAAGAGTACCCGCGGACGTGGCGGTGTGGTTGAGAATATCCATATCAGCAACATCAACATGATCAACATTCCGAACGAGGGACTGATCTTCGACTTGTTCTACGGCGGCAATGCTCCGGGTGAAGGTGACGGATACAACAATCCTACGAACGAAAAGGTGCCTGCCGTTACGGAAGAAACGCCGGCGTTCCGCGACATCTTCATCAAGAACGTAACAGCCAAGAATGTAGGACGCGCCATTCTGTTCAACGGTCTGCCGGAAATGCCGATCAAGAACATACACATCGAAAACGTCACGATGTCGGATGCCAAAAACGGTGTGATACTGAACCGTACCGACGGAGCAACATTGAAAAATGTCAAAATCGTGACTTCAAAGGGTGGCAACAACCTGAAACTACAGAATGTGAAAAACGTAACTGTGGGTAATAAACAATATAAGGAGGTAGGAAATCAGGCTGAATCGTATACATTCTGATCCGGGTTCCTTCCTGAAAAGGACGACAAAGGGTCTGTAAACATCCGGTTCAAGTATTCCGACTTGCTGCTTGTGTTTGCAGATCCTTTCTTCCTTTTACTTTTTTACGATAATCATTTTATCTTCCAAGGAGAACTTTCCGGTCTGGCTTGTCCGGACAACGAGGAGTTTGGCCGAGCGAAAACTAAAAAATTGAACGTAGCATGAAAATCATCTCAATAGCCTGCCTGGCACTGCTGACAGGAGGACTGAGTGCTTCGGCACAAGGTTTGGAAAAGAAAATTCAGGTCGTGGTGGAAAATCCATGGAACGCCGAAAAGGTGGACGAGCCGGTGGTAATCGACCTCGGGAGTCTGGGTACCGGATTTACGGTCAAGTCGGCTGTCGTACGCGACGGTAGCGTGGAGATACCTTCCCAGCTAGACGACATGGATTGTGATATGCGTGCCGACGAACTGGCTTTTGTCATCAACCTGCCGGCTTCGAGCAAGAAGACACTCGACATTACGCTTTCCAGTCTCAAGAGCGACAAGCAATATCCGGCGCGTGTATATGCCGAGATGTTGTTCCGCACGTCGAAGAAAAACAAGTATGCCAAGGGGTATGCCATTTATGCCGACGGAGCTTCGGACACGTACAACGTGCAGCATCATCACGGGGCTGCCTTCGAAAGTGAACTGGTGGCGTATCGTATTTATTTCAACGAGAAGCAGACAACCGACTTGTACGGGAAGTTCCATAAGGGGCTGGAACTGGAGGATAGTCAGTTCTATCCTACCGACGAGCAGCTGAAGCGTGGCTTCGGAGACGATGTTATCAAGGTGAACAGCAGTTGCGGAGCCGGAACGCTGAGGGGCTGGGACGGAAAGCAGTCTACGCTCATCAAGCCGGTAGCCGTACGCGGACAGCGCATCTTGGCTTCGGGACCGGTACGTACTGTAGTCGATGCCGAGGTGAAAGGCTGGCAGTATGCCGGAAAGGAACTGAACATGATAAACCGCTATACGCTGTATGCCGGACACCGCGACGCACAGGTGGATGTGCTGTTCGACGAGCCGCTGGACAAGGAAGTATTCTGTACCGGCGTGCAGAACATTACCGGACATGCTGATATGTTTTCCGACCACAAGGGACTGGTGGCAAGCTGGGGTACCGACTGGCCGGTGAACGATACGATAAAGTATAAGAAGGAAACCGTGGGACTGGCTACCTGCATTCCGCAGAAATATGTGGTGAAGGAAACAGCCGACAAGGAGAATTTCCTCTATACCGTCAGTGCCCCCGGACAACGTTCGTTCCGCTACTATACCTCGTTCACCTCGTGTAAGGAAACCTTCGGATATCCCGACAAGGAGAAATGGTTTGCCTACGTGCAAGAGTGGAAAAAGGCGCTGGAACAACCTGTCCGCATCACCATCGTAAAGAAATAGAACAGTCACAACACTAACACAAATCTGCCGGCACAGAAAAACGTTATTAAATAAATAAAGAAGCCGGCAAGTCAGCTTCACTCTTCGTCTGATTGAACAGTGAAGCTGATTGTATGAAAAACAATTCATTAACTTAACATCAATTACCTATGAAAGCTATCGTATTTTCTATCTTGCTGGGAAGCTGTCTCGTCCCTGCCATACAGGCACAGAACTATGTGTCGAAGGTGTGGGTGGCCGATCAGGGGAACGGCACATACAAGAATCCCGTGCTGTATGCCGATTATTCCGACCCCGACGTATGCCGGGTGGGCAATGACTTCTACCTGACATCGTCCAGCTTTGGCTGCCTGCCGGGATTGCAGATTCTACACTCCAAGGATCTGGTGAACTGGACCATCGTGGGAGCTGCCGTACCGCGGTCGCTGGCTCCGCATACCGATACGGCTCCTCAGCACGGCAATCGTGTATGGGCTCCGTGCATCCGTCACCACAAAGGCGAGTTCTATATTTTCTGGGGTGATCCCGATCAGGGTATCTTCATGACCAAGGCAACAGACGTCAGAGGTCCGTGGTGCGAACCGGTGCTGGTCAAAGCTGCCAAGGGCATCATCGATACGACTCCGCTGTGGGACGACGACGGACGGGTGTATCTGGCTCATGCCTATGCGGGAAGCCGTGCGGGACTGAAGAGTGTGATTGCCGTATGCGAGCTGAGTGCCGACGCTACCCGTACCATCGGGCCGTCACGCATCGTATTCGACGGACACGAAGCGCATCAGACCTGCGAGGGACCGAAGTTCTACAAGCGCAACGGTTATTATTATATTTTCCATCCGGCAGGCGGTGTTCCTACGGGCTGGCAGGTAGTACTGCGGTCTAAAAACGTATACGGTCCCTACGAATGGCGAACGGTACTGGCACAGGGAAACAGTCCGGTCAACGGACCTCATCAGGGTGGATGGGTAGATACACCCAGCGGAGAAGACTGGTTCCTGCATTTTCAGGATGTGGGGGCTGCCGGACGACTGGTGCACCTGCAACCGATGAAGTGGGTAGACGACTGGCCTGTCATCGGTGAGGACAAGGATGGCGACGGTTGCGGAGAGCCGGTACTGACTTACCGGAAACCGAACGTAGGCAAGACATACCCTATTTGTACACCGCAGGAAAGCGATGAGTTCGATACCAACGAGCTGGGCTTGCAGTGGCAGTGGAATGCCAACATCGACGACAAGTGGTATTTTGCCGATCAGGAACACGGGGTACTGCGTCTGTATTCGTATCCGGTTCCCGAGACCTACAAGAGCCTGTGGGATGTGCCGAACATGCTGTTGCAGAAATTCCCCGCCCCCAGTTTCAGCGCTACCTTGAAGCTGAAGTTCTCCCCCATTGCCAAGTACAAAGGCGAACGTACCGGACTGGTGGTAATGGGTATGGACTATGCGGGTATCGTACTGGAGAATACCGAAAGCGGACTGGTTCTCTCGCAGGTAGAATGTAAGAAAGCCGACCGTGGAGGTCAGGAAACCGTCAACGAAACACTTCCGCTGAAGGAACATGAAATCTACCTGCGTGCCGAAATCACCACTACGGGCGAGAAGATCAGCAAGAGCGAAGGCGGACACGACCTGGTAGTGATGTGTCAGCTGAGCTACAGCACCAACGGGAAGAAGTTCCATAAGTTCGGAAAAGAATTTCAGGTGAAGGAAGGCAAGTGGATCGGTGCCAAGGTAGGTACGTTCTGCACGCGTCCAGCCATCACGACCAACGACGGCGGATGGGCAGACATCGACTGGTTCAGAATAGACAAGTAATATCTCCTGATTTTTTACAAAAAATAAAAAAACATGCCCGTGTTTTCCGGAAAACTTGCCGACGTTTTCGGAAAAATATGGGCATGTTTTTTTCGTACATCAGGCACGTTCTTTTTGCGCATTGGAAAATACTTTTACTTATCCGCACATTTTTCCCTCATCCGCACAATACACTTTCTCTGCTAATCGCAAGACATATATTTTTTGCTCGCTAGCACAGCATACATTTTTCACTCACCGATACAATACACTTCTTCTACCAATCGCAAGACATATATTTTTTGCTCACTAGCACAGCATACATTTTCCATTCACTAGCACAGCAGCGCACCTTTTCCGCTAGCAAGCACAATACAAAAAAGGCCCGGAAATCTCACGACTTCCGAACCCCTATATGCAAAAATACAAAATATTATTCTTATGATTCTTTTACTTCCCAACCCAGTGCGCTGGCTCCCAATACGGCAGCATCTGCGTCCTTCAACTGAGAAAGGAGTAATTTGGTTTTACCCTTGTAGATGTTCAGCACATTTTCTTCGAGGGCTTTCTTGATAGGCTTCATGATGTAGTCGCCCGACTTAGCCAGACCGCCGAACAAGATGATTGCTTCAGGGCTTGAGAAAGCTACAAAGTTAGCCAGAGCAGTTCCCAGAATGGTTCCGGTATATTCAAAGATATTCATAGCCAGCTTGTCACCCTTCACAGCTGCATCGTATACATCTTTCGACTGAATTTCTTCCGACGGAATGTTTCTCAGCAAGCTTGGTTCAGAACGTGCAACGAGGAATTCACGTGCTGTACGAGCCACACCTGTAGCCGAGCAGTAAGTTTCCAGACAGCCTTTACGACCGCATCCGCACTGACGACCTGTAGGATCTACGATAACGTGTCCCAGCTCTCCGGCAAAACCATCGTGACCGTAAACCAGCTGACCGTTGATAACGATACCGCTACCAACACCAGTACCCAGTGTGATCATGATGAAATCCTTCATACCGCGAGCTGCACCGTATGTCATTTCACCGATAGCTGCCGCATTGGCATCGTTGGTCAGTGCCGTAGGGATACCCAGACGTTCTTCGAACATGGCAGCCAGAGGAATAACCCCCTTCCATGGCAAGTTCGGAGCAAATTCGATAGTTCCACTATAATAGTTACCGTTAGGAGCACCTACTCCCATACCTTTAATTTTTTCTGCACCGCCGAATTGCTGGAGCAACGGAAGAAGTTTCTTGCATACAGCGTCTACATATTCGTTTACATCACTGTACTGCTGTGTTTTTACTGAATCGGAAGCCAGTACATTACCACGAGAATCTACCACACCGAAAACAGTATTAGTACCACCGATGTCCATTCCCACTACATAGGGTTTTTCCATATTTATTGTCATGACATTAAATTGTTAAAGGTTAGTTATATGTGGCAAATGTACTCAATCGGAGAAAACCGAACAAATTTTTTGATAAGTTTATTTAACCCTGATGTAACTTTTTATATCTTAGCCGCGTCTAACGATACGTAGTTCAAGACACTAAATACATTCCAATATGATACGATTACAGGGCATCAACAAAACATATTATAACGGAGCACCGCTTCATGTACTGAAAGGCATCGACTTACAGATTGATAAAGGAGAATTTGTTTCCATCATGGGAGCTTCGGGGTCGGGTAAATCTACTTTACTAAATATATTAGGTATTCTCGACAATTACGATTCGGGGGAATATTACCTGAACGACGTACTGATAAAGGATCTGAGCGAAACGCGCGCGGCAGAGTACCGTAACCGCATGATCGGGTTTATCTTCCAGTCGTTCAACCTGATTTCGTTCAAGAATGCCATGGAGAACGTGGCACTGCCGCTGTTCTATCAGGGGGTGGGACGAAAGAAACGCAACGAACTGGCGATGGAATATCTCGACAAGCTGGGACTGAAGGAATGGGCGCATCACATGCCCAACGAGCTCTCGGGCGGACAAAAGCAGCGTGTGGCCATCGCACGGGCACTGATTTCGAAACCGCAGATTATCCTTGCCGACGAGCCGACCGGTGCACTGGACAGCAAGACCTCGGTGGAGGTGATGAACATCCTGAAGGAGCTGCACGACCGGGAGGGATTGACCATCGTGGTGGTGACGCACGAGAACGGGGTGGCAAACCAGACCAACAAGATCATTCACATCAAGGACGGGGTGATAGAACGGATTGAAGACAACATCGACCACAATGCCTCTCCTTTCGGCAAGAACGGTTTCATGAAATAAACATACAGCCATGACAGACTTGATACAAGAAATATATGGTACCATCATGCGCAACAAGCTGCGTACCATTCTGACGGGCTTCTCGGTGGCATGGGGCATCTTCATGCTGATTGTGCTGCTGGGTGCCGGAAACGGACTGATACATGCCTTCGAAGGACAGTCGAGCAGAATGAAGATGAATTCCATCAAGATTTATCCGGGATACACGTCGAAACCTTTCAAGGGACTTCAGGAGGGCAGACGCCTCTCGCTCGACGAAAGCGACCGGCAGCTCACCACAGAGGCTTTCCCCAACAATGTGACGTCGACGGGAGCCAGCGTAAGCAAGGAGGGGGCTATCCTGACCTTCGGCAAGGAGCATGTATCCATCTCCCTGCAAGGGGTGTTTCCCAACTATACGGAGCTGGAGGCGGCAAAGCTGAAAGAAGGACGTTTCATCAACGACCGCGACATGAGGGAACGGCGCAAGGTGCTGGTGCTGCACGAGAAGACGGTCCGCATGCTGTTTCCCAAGACGGAAGCGCTGGGACAGTACGTCGACGTGCAGGGAGTAGCTTACCGGGTAGTGGGTATCTACGCCGACCAGAACAGTTTCTCGCCCTCGGCACTCGTACCTTTTACGACCGTCCAGCTGGTATACGGCAAGGGCGACAGCATCGACAACCTGACGTTTGCCACCGAAGGGCTGACCGACGAGGTGACCAACCAGAAGTTTGAAACGGATTACCGCAAGGCGATGGGACTGCACAAGAACTTCGACCCCACCGACCAGAGTGCCATCTGGATGTGGAACCGCTTTACACAGTACCTCCAGCAGCAGTCGGCTACCCACATTCTGCACATCGCCATCTGGGTAATCGGCATATTCACCCTGCTGAGCGGCATCGTGGGTGTGAGCAACATCATGCTCATCACCGTGCGCGAACGTACGCACGAGTTCGGCATCCGCAAGGCACTGGGAGCCAAGCCTGCCTCTATCCTGTGGCTGATTATCTCGGAGAGTGTGGCCATCACCACTTTCTTCGGCTACATCGGCATGGTGGCAGGCATCGCCGTCACGGAGTACATGAACCAGGTGGCGGGCAAGCAGACCGTCGACGCGGGCGTGTTCAGCGTAACGGTCTTCGAGAATCCTACGGTAGACCTGAGCATCGCCGTCCAGGCTACCCTGACACTGATTATCGCCGGTACGCTTGCCGGACTCTTCCCCGCCCGGAAGGCAGCCCGCATCCGTCCGATAGAAGCATTAAGAGCAGACTGACATGAGAAGAATTGATTTTGACACGTGGGAGGAGATCTTCCTTACCATTACACGCAACAAGACACGAAGCGTGCTGACGGCTTTCGGCATCTTCTGGGGAATCTTCATGCTGGTGGCACTCATGGGAGGCGCACGGGGCATGCAGGACATGCTCTCGCGACAGTTTCAGGGATTTGCCACCAACTCGGGATTCATGGCTTCCAACAATACGTCGAAGGCTTACAAGGGGTTCCAGCAGGGAAGATGGTGGAGTATGGAAAATCAGGACGTGGAACGTCTGCGCAACAGCGTACCGGGACTGGACATCGTGACGGCTACCATCGCCCAGTGGGGAGTGAACATCGTATACGAGCAATACAGCATATCGGGTACGCTGAAAGGGCTTTATCCGGAATACGACCGGATAGAGGAACCGCTTATCCGCATCGGACGCTCGCTGAACGAAACCGACATACGCGACCGCCGGAAGGTGTGCGTCATCGGGAAACGTATCTACGAAACGCTCTTCCCCAAGAAAGACGACCCCTGCGGCAAGTTCATCGAGATAAACGGTATCTACTACCGGGTAGTGGGAGTGAACGAGGCAACGGGCAACATGTCGGTCAACGGACAGTCGGAAACGTCGGTCGTCATTCCGTTCAGTACCATGCAGCAGAACTATAACCGGGGCAACCGCATCGACATGCTGGGATATACGGCGAAAAAAGGATATTCCATCAGTCAGGTGGAAAAAGATGTGGAACGCATCGTGAAACAGGCACACGCCATTCATCCCGACGACGAACAGGCGGTTATCCGGGTAAACGCGGAAGCCATGTTCAGCATGATGGACAACCTGTTTACGGGCATCCGTGTTCTGGGATGGCTCGTGGGACTGGGTACACTGCTTGCCGGTGCCATCGGAGTGAGCAACATCATGATGATTACCGTGAAGGAACGTACCACCGAAATCGGCATCCGCCGTGCCATCGGAGCACGCCCCAGCGACATCCTGCAACAGATTCTGCTGGAAAGCATGGTGCTTACCACCCTGGCGGGCATGGCGGGTATCTCGTTTGCCGTCTTCCTGCTCGATGCCGTAGAAAAGGGAACGTCGGAACCGGGACTGCCGGCACACTTCCTCATCAGCTTCTGGCAAGCCATCGGAGCCTGCGTCCTGCTCATCGTGCTGGGACTGCTGGCGGGACTGATTCCTGCCTACCGTGCCATGGCGATAAAGCCAATAGAAGCCATACGCGACGAATAATCAACCTGACAATCGAACCATTGAAATAAAAACATAAAACCATTTATATGAAGAAATTTATCAAAGTTGGCATATTGGTGCTCATCGCACTGATATTCATAGGAACCTTCGTTTTCCTGTACCGGAAATCACAGCCGAAAGAGGCCCAGTACAACATCCAGAAAGTAGAAACGACCGACCTGGTACAGACTACCGTTGCTACGGGAAAGATTGAACCGCGCGACGAAGTGGAAATCAAGCCCCAGATTTCGGGTATCATCTCCGAAGTATACAAGGAGGCGGGACAGAAAGTGAAGAAGGGGGAAGTGATAGCCAAGGTAAAGGTCATCCCCGAACTGGGACAGCTGAACTCTGCCGAGAGTCGTGTCCGGCTGGCGGAAATGAACGGACGGCAGGCGGAAACCGACCTGACACGTATGGAGAAGCTCTACAACGACAAGCTGGTGAGCAACGAAGAATACGAAAAGACCTTGCTGGCTGCCCGTCAGGCACGCGAGGAGATTCAGGCTGCAAAGGATAACCTGGAGATTGTAAAGGAAGGTATCACCAAGAACAGTGCCTCGTTCAGTAGCACGCTCATCCGCTCTACCATCGACGGACTAATACTCGACGTGCCCATCAAGGTGGGTAACTCGGTCATCATGAGCAACACGTTCAACGACGGTACCACTATCGCTACCGTAGCCGACATGAGCGACCTGATTTTCCGTGGCAACGTAGACGAAACCGAAGTGGGACACATCCATGAAGGGATTCCCGTGAAAATCACTCTGGGTGCCTTGCAGAACATGAAGTTCGATGCCGTACTGGAATACATCTCGCCCAAGAGCGTGGAGAACAACGGTGCCAACCAGTTTGAAATCAAGGCAGCCATTACCGTACCCGACAGTGTGACCATCCGTTCGGGCTACAGCGCCAACGCCGAAATGGAACTCCAGCGTGCCAACCACGTGCTTGCCGTTCCCGAAAGTGCCCTGGAATTTGTGGGCGACTCGGCTTTCGTGTATGTGCTGACCGACAGCGTACCTCGCCAGAAATTCGAACGCCGTGCAGTCAAGACAGGCGTCAGCGACGGTATCAAGATAGAAATCAAACAGGGAGTCGGTGCAAACGACTGTGTGCGCGGACAGAAAAAAGACAACTAATCCTCCGGAACCATGAAACTGAAACATATTCTCTTTATCGCTTCTGCCACTGCCCTGCTGCCGGTACAGGCACAGCAGAAATGGGACTTGCGGCAGTGTATCGACCACGCCATCGCCAACAACCTGAACATCAAGTTGCAGGAAGCACAGCGCGACCAGAACAAGGTGGAAGTAAGTACGGCACGAAACAATTTCCTGCCCGACCTGAACGGTAGTGCCTCGCACTCGTTCAACTTCGGACGAAGCCTCCAGTCGGATAATACGTACAAAAGTCTGAATACCCAGAATACCGGTCTGAGCCTGTCGACCAGCATCCCGCTGTTCAACGGACTGCAACGCATCAACAGCGTGGCACTCTCGAAGCTGAACCTTCAGGCTGCCATGGAGGACCTGAACAAGGCGAAAGAAGATATCAGCATCCAGGTGGCATCGGCGTACCTGCAAGTACTCTTCAACGAAGAACTGGTGAAGGTGGCCAACGAGCAACTGGCGCTGAGCAAGGAGATGCTGGACCAGAAAACGGCTTTCTATAAGAACGGGAAAGCCTCGCAAGCTGAATGGTACGAAGCCAAGGCACGCGTGGCACAGGATGAGCTTTCTGCCGTACAAGCCGAAAACAACCGCCGTCTTGCCCTGCTCGACCTGAGTCAGCTGCTGGAGCTCCCCTCTCCCGACGACTTCGGTATCGTATCGCCGGCAGTCGATTCGCTCACCAGCCTGAGCATACAGACCTCTCCCGCCGAAGTCTATGCCGAAGCGGTACTTACCAAGCCGGCTATCAAAGCAGCACAATATCGTCTGGAAGGTGCCGACAAGAACATCCGCATCGCCAAGGGAGCCTATTACCCGCAGCTCAGCTTCGGGGCAGGCATCAGCACCAGTTTCTACAACGTGTCGGGTATGGAGAACGGCAACTTCGGCTCACAGCTGCGCGACAACTTCAGCCAGTACATCGGACTCTCGCTCAGCATTCCCATCTTCGACCGCTTCAGCACCCGCAACCGTGTACGGAGCGCACGCATCCAGCAGCACACCTACTACTGGCAACTGGAGGAAAGCAAGAAAACCCTCTACAAGGAGATACAGCAAGCCTACTACAACGCCGTCAATGCCGAAACACAGTACCTCAGCAGCTGCACCGCCGACGAAGCGGCACAGGCTTCCTTCCTGCTGATGAAGGAGAAATACGCCAACGGCAAGGCCAATGCCACCGAGTACAACGAATCGCGTACGGCGTGGATGAAAGCCGTGTCCGACCGCCTTCAGGCCAAATACGACTACCTGTTCCGCACCAAGATACTCGACTTCTACCGCGGCATTCCACTCACGCTGTAACATCCCCCGAAACCGACATACGTCTATATAAAAAAGAGCCGCAGGCGATACTCAACGTACAGCCTGCGGCATTTTAGTCTGTGTTACGATTTCGGAAACTCGATGTCGTGTCTAAAAACTATTTATCGATGCATTTTATAATAGTCGATGCAATTTTTATTGTCTTTCTGCTTTTTTATTTGCCGATACAAAAATGTGATAATATGATGTAGAATCGGTTACTATCGGACAAATCCGCTGCCAAATTATTTCTGTCCGGCAATCAGTGCGGCAGCCTCCAAAGGTTGGTTGGTAGTGATATAATCCACTCCCAGCGTTATCATCTTCTGCATGTCCTTCACATTGTCTACGGTCCAGACATTCACCTTCATACCCAAGTCGTGCGCTTCCTTCACCCATTCCGGATGTTTCTTGAGAACCTTGTAGTAATAATCGATACCTGTCAGTCCCTTTTCCTTCCCCTCCTTGGGAGCGATGTCACCATTCAGGTAAGCGATTTCCGAACCCGGAGTGAGGCGTACAAGCTGTTCGCACACGTTCATGCTGAACGAGATATATTCCACCTGTTTCTCCAGACCATATTCCTTTACCATCTTGACAACCGATTCGGCAATCTGGTCTTCCTGAGCCTTGGTCTTGTGAGGCTTGATTTCGAGAATCAGCTGCACACCGGGCAACTTCTTTCCTGCCTCCAGATAGTCGGCCAGCGTAGGCAACGTCTCGCCGTTCTTCAGTTTCAGGTCTTTCAGCTTGTCGTACGCCGTTTCGCCGATAGTCAGCCCATCTATCGCATCATCGTGGTTCACCACTACTACCCCGTCGGCAGTGAGCTGTACATCAAATTCAGAACCATACACCTTCGCCTCGGCAGCCTTGTTCAGTGCCGTGACAGAGTTTTGTGCCGAACCCTCCACTTTCCAGAATCCGCGGTGGGCAATCACCTGTGTCTGAGCCTGTGCCGCCAGTGCAAGGAACGCACAGGCACAAGCCATCAGTAAATTTCTTGTTTTCATAATCATCGTTATTTATTTTCAGTTTGTTTATCAGAACGCCTATCTCAAACCCGATCTGAACCATCAGCAATCCTGACAACACCGGCAGGAGCACCCAAAAACAGCGTTCCCAATCTGATGCGACAAAAGTAAAAGCCGGATATTACATTCACATAACTGCGATGTAAAGATAACGTGTAATTTATATGAAGAAACTATTTCAAATTCAAACAAAACCTATATTCTCCCGTTCCGGAATGTACCATGCGGGGAAAACCAAAGCACAACATTTTAACCTGCCGTATCTGTCTATGTCAGCGGGAAAGCAAGTGGTAAAAGCAGACAAAGGGCTGCAAGAAGCTGCAAAGAAATAAATACGGCTGCATCAAAACTCCATTTCAATTAAGACGGACTTTATAGCTGAACCTTGAAAACCTGTAATGATAAAAAGAAAGAGCCGTATCATCACTCACACATAGAGCTTGATACGACTCCTTCCAATCTTATTGTTTCAACTTATAGCCTTCCAAAGCGTTCCCCCCCCTTTAATGAGGATTCGCTTTCATCGATTCGTTAGTTCGTCCGGACTTTCCAGCTACGATCAACGATCGTACTGCGGCATATCCGGGTTGAAGTCGAGAACAGTCTGCGGAACCGGCATGATATAGCGCGGGTCGTTGGCAGGCAATGTCCAAGTTTCACCGTTGGCACTGTGAACAATATCCTTGCGGAACCAGTCCTCACGGTTCAGACGTTTCAAGTCGATCAGACGAGGAGCTCCCTGCATGGCAAACTCACGGCGACGTTCGTCGATCACCAAGCGCAATGCTTCCGTACGATTAGGAGCATCGGTAACCTCTACATAATGTACATTGTTCTTAATACGAGCATCACGCAACTTGTCGAGCAACTGCAATGCACGGCTGATAGAACCGATACGTGCTTCACATTCGGCAGCAATCAGATAAATTTCCGGAGTCGTAAATCCGGCATTCTGATTGATATAAGGAGCATACGTACTGTATCCTTTAAAGTGTTCCGGTTCCGAAGAAGGATTCATGGTAAAGTTAGCCTCATCGGTAGCAAAGAACAGACTCAGACGCATATCTTCTCCGTCAGGAGCCAGATGACTCTTGAATGTTTCGAGCAAATCTTTGCTGGCAACGACAGCACGGTAGAAACCAGAACCAGCTCCGCCCAAGTTACGCATAAAGATATTTTCTACATTGCTTACATCTTCCGGGAAGGTTTCGTCCGGATTGGAAGCCAATACGATACGTCCGAAAGTGCTGTATGTAGTAGTGTAGGGCTTCATGTCCAGCAACTGGTCGTTCAGTTTCAGCGCTTCGTTGGCATTGGTCAGCGCATTCTCATAATCGCCCATGTAGAGGAACATACGTGCCTGAAACGCATAACCGATGGTACGGTTAGGATGATATACGTTGGTAGCTACTTCCGGCAAGAGCGGAGTGGCAGTCTTCAGGTCAGACATAATCTGATTATACACTTCTGCCACCGTATTGCGCACGTACGAAGCTCCGTCGCCTACCTCTTCACTCAGCAGGATAGGCACTCCGTAATCGGTAGCGGCTGTCGCAGGGTCATAGTGATTACCAAAAATATTGACCAGATTCAGGTATTCGAATGCACGGCCCACCAAAGCTTCGGCATATTTTGCCTCCCGCTGTTCCTTCGTACCGTCGGGCACATTCAGGATGTTGTTGGCTACTGCATTGTATACATAAATATTAGCATAGGCATCATCCCACAAAGGGTCATTGTTTCCCGCAGTGAGCACCTGTCCCGACTTAAATGTATAGAGGTTACGCTCCTGGTCACTGCATCCGGATAAATTGAATTCAGTGCACCGTGGTTAAATTCTATACCAACTGCCCTTGACTTAAGGGGAATACTGCCAATACATATCAGCAGCAAAAATGCAAATGCATGTTTTAAGTTCATAATAGTATCTTAAAAGTTCACTATAAATTTAAATTGATTCATAAATTCATCCCAATCCTGCCCTAGTCTATAAAACAGGTTCCGGATGAATAAACAAGCAGTCTAAAGTCTAATCAAGGGAGTAGGATTGAATCCAAAAAGGAAAAGGCTCTATTTGAATGACTTATCGGAGAGCATATCTTTTTTCACGGCGCAAATATATAGTATTATTTTAATCAATTTTTTATGCAAAAATTCCAAAATAAAAAAATAACATTTTTCTAATATAATAAGAAAATAAACGACAAATTGAAGTACACAAACCTACATTTTTAACACAAATCAAACCAAAAGCGAGACAAATGCGAAATAAGGTCATAATCACCCAAGAATTAAAAAGACTTTACTTTTGAAAATATTCAAACAACATCTCATAAAATACATTAAAGAAACAAGCCTATTTTCATACCTAATCTACCTACAAAGACCATCAAATGTGCTCTACAAGCTCCCAAATCGAGCATATCTGCCCCGCGACAAGTTTGAAGCAAAAAGAAACATAGAAACGACTTGTCTATACAATTCTTTCTTAGCCGCCAAAAGCATCCCACAAAACCGTATATATTCCATAAATACGAGGGACAAGTGTGAGAGCGATTACTATTTCATAGATCCATTTTCAAATTCAGAAACAAAAACTTTCCCGTCAACTAATTTTGCGTGAAAACGGCAACTCCCTTTGAGACCCATATCGCTGAAAAATACAGTATACCAATCATCCCCTTCTGTCGATATAGATGTTACCTTAGATTTATCTTCTAGACCATCCTGCGCACCAGTACGAAAAAGCCAAACTGCGTAGCCGCTACCATCATATTCATATTCATATGCCTTACGCAATTTAGTAAGAATCTCGGGGGAAAAATGTTCTACAACATCTTCAAAATTACCAACCCTATCGCTCCAGAAAACGTATTTGTCATATAGCTCTTGTAAAAAAGCAGTCACTTGATTCTGTTCATTAACACTCACGGATTCCGTGGTCTCTTCCATAGACTTTTTGAATGGTGTCTTTAGTAACAAACCGCCACACGATGAAAAGCCTACATAAGCATAAAGAATAAAAACACTAAAAATAATTCTTTTCATAACATCATTTTTCACAGGAACTCTGCAAAGCCGTTCGGCCGCTTCTTCCTCAACCTGACAAACAAAAAGTAGCCGTATTCTCTGCTCCGGTAAAGAATCCGGCTACTTTTTTATTACTATCAGAGAGGATAATCCATTCTCCGGCAGTTCCTTACTTTCTTTCTGACAAGGCTTCCGGCCCCACGCAACCGATTCACGCTGTGTACCTGACGTTCGCCCCAAAATCATCAAAACGTCTTAGGGAAAACGTGGGCAGGAATTCTTGTTTTCTGTACAAAAAATAAAACCTTTTATATAGTATGTGACAGGCGGTTTCAGAGTGAAATACCGCGTTTCAGCTCGTCTTCTACCACCGCCATCATGCCCTCTACCTGAGCCAGCGCCAACATGCGGCCGTGGAACGAGTAACCGGGATTATAACCCTTGTCCTCGTCGCCCAGCATCATGCGACCGTGGTCCACACGCATGGGGAGTCCCGGACGCTCCTGCTCGAAGATACGGATCAGGTCGATGAGATGACCGCGTCCCGACAGGTGCGAACTCTCGATGAAGTTGCCTCCCGGCATGGCAGCCGTACTGCGCAGGTGTACAAAGTGGGTACGCTTGGCGAACTTCCTTGCCAGCTCGCGCGTATCGTTGTGCTCGCCTGCACTAAGCGAACCCGCACAGAACGTCAGACCGTTATGCGGATTGTCTACCGCACGGAGGAACCAGTCGATATCCTCCTCGTTGGTCACAATACGCGGCAGTCCCAATATCTGGAAAGGAGGGTCGTCGGGATGCACGCACATGTTCACGCCGTACTCCTCGCACACCGGCATCACCGCCGAGAGGAAGTAACGCATGTTCTCGCGCAGCGCATCGCGGTCGATACCGTCGTACAGCGAAAGCAGACGCTTGAAGATAGCCACCGGCTGCTTGTCGCCCTCACGGATATTGCCGTTCACGAAGCCCTGCGTCTTCACGATGATTGCGTCCACCAGCTCATCCTTTTCCGCCTCGGTAATCACCTTGTCCAGCTCTGCCACCTTGCGCAGCTCCTCCTCCGTGTAGTCCTTCTCGGCACCCGCGCGTTGCAGGATACGCGTATCGAAATAAGCAAAACGCACCCGGTCGTAGTACAGCGAGCTGCTGCCGTCCGCCCACGGATGATGCAAGTCGGTACGCACCCAGTCTATCACCGGCATGAAGTTGTAGCACACGGTCTTTACGCCGCACTTGCCCAGATTGGCAAGGCTCACCTTGTAATTTTCAATCAGCTGATCGCGTTCCGGTCCCGCATACTTGATAGCCTCGCACACCGGAATGCTCTCTACCACCGACCATCGCATGCCGTACGACTCGATGTACTGCTTCAGGTCGTTTATTGCCTCTACCGTCCAGATTTCTCCGTTCGGCACCTCGTGAAGGGCGGTTACGATGCCCTCCACCCCTATCTGTCGGAGCATGGAAAGTGTGATCTTGTCTTTCTTTCCAAACCATCTCCATGTTTTTTCCATCATAATGCTCTGTATGTTTTATACCCCACTAAAAGCGCTGAATCCACCATCCACAGCCAGAACAGCTCCGGTAATGAAACTTGCCGCATCGCTGCACAGGAACTGCACTGCTCCGTTCAGCTCGGAGATGTCGCCAAAACGTTTCATCGGCGTCTTGGCAATCACCTTCCGACTGCGTTCCGTCAGCGAGCCGTCGGGGTTGAGAAGGATGGCACGGTTCTGGTTGCCGATGAAGAATCCCGGCGCAATGGCATTCACACGGATCTTTTCGCTGAACTTAATCGCCATTTCCTGCGCCATCCAGCGGGTGAAGTTCTCTACCGCACTCTTCGCCATGGAGTAGCCCGGCACACGCGTAATCGACTCGTAGGCTGCCATCGACGATACGTTGACGATGGCTCCGTACTGCTGGCGTGCCATGATTTCGCCGAATACCAGACAAGGATATACCGTACCGTTCAGGTTCAGGTCGACCACCTTGTCGAGGTCTTCCACCTTCATGTCGAAAATGTTCTGGTCGACGGAGAGCGTACCTCCAGGGATGTTTCCTCCGGCTGCGTTGACCAGGATGTCGATGCGTCCCCACTGCGAAAGTACCTGATCCTTCACGGCTTGCAGGCTGCGGATGTCGAGCACGTTGCACACCGTACCCGCTACCTCACTGCTCACCGCACGAAGGCGTTCCAGTGCCGCATCCACACGCTCCTGATGCGCTCCTATGATAATAACTCTGGCTCCTGCACGCAGGAAACCTTCGGCAATGTTGCTGCCCAATACACCGGATCCTCCCGTAACGACGGCTACCTTTCCGGCGATGCTAAACTGTTCGTTCATAAGCTGAATTGTTTTTCGATTGTCTGCTGCAAAAATAGCGTGAATTTGCAGACCGAATGATGCGTATTTTTGCAAGAGTTTTGCGTATTTTTGCAGACAACCTTTTCTCTGCCGTCATGAAAAAGATTCTGAACGAACGCATTGCCATCTCCAGCTCGAACCCGATACGGGCGCGCTTCTACGATTACCGCGGATTTACGTATCCGTGGCACTTCCACAGCGAATACGAACTGATGTTCGTGGAACAGGGGTACGGCAAGTGTCTGGTGGGCGACAGCATTATCGACTACCGGGCAGGCGACCTGATTTTCTTCGGGTCGGGACTGCCGCACTGCATGCAGAACTGTCCCGAGGCGGAGGAGAACGAGGCGTATCACGTGTGCGGGGTGAACATCCAGCTGGAGAAGGACTTCATGCAGTATTCGTTTTCTCACTACACGCAGTTTGCGTCCATCCGTTCGCTGCTGGAAAAGGCACACCGAGGCATCCGTTTCCCGCTTGCCGGAAAAAGCGAGATAACCGACTGCCTGAAGCGTATTCCCGTAGCGCACGGGGTGGAACAGATGATCGAGATTCTGAGGCTGCTGCAAGCTCTCTCGGCTTTCCCACGCAAGCAGTTTGCTGCCTCACCCAACTACCTCCCCGACCCGTCGGTGTTCGGCGACAAGAAGATAGAGAAAATCATCGCCTACCTGAACAAGCGTTACACACAGCCCGTCAGCCTGAGTGAGATTGCATCGTACACCGCCATGAACGAGGCGGCTTTCTGCCGGTATTTCAAGCAGGAAACGGGCAAGACGTTCAAGCAGTACATCCTCGACATGCGCATCGGCTATGCCTGCAAGCTGCTCGCTGCCGGACGGATGAACGTGTCGCAGATCAGTCTGGAGTGCGGGTTCGAGTCGACGGCACACTTCAACCGTATCTTCAAGCGGCTCACGGGTATGGCTCCTACTTCATACCGTGAGAGTATCTTGTAAACAAGATCCCGCATAGATACTGAAATTCATAAACCGATTGCAAGAACCGCCGTGAGTATCTTGTGAACAAACCTTACATAAGCGTTAAACCCTCTTAAAAAGCGAGGCCTATAAGGTCACAAGTTATTCATCAATTTTCTACCTTTGCCGCCAGAATAACAACAAGGACATCACAAAAATCATGAAAACAATCATTCTTGTCAATACGGTTCGCTACATCAACAAAATCCACGATTTCCATACGTGGGGAGCTGCTGCATTGATTTGATTTTACCCTTCTACATGTCTTTTCCCGTTGTTTATATCCATTCAGTAAAAATCTAATAAACATTTTATTTGTATGAGCAAAACAAGCAGGCTCATAGTGCTGTGTAGTGCAGTACTATGCAGCCAGTATCTGTGTGCCCAGTCGCGTACGATGGGCATAGAAGAGATGTTCCGTCTGGCCGACGAGAACAGCAAGAGTATCCAGACTTACAGTACCGGAAAGGAAGTTGCCGACGAGAACCTGAAAGCTGCCAAGGCACAGCGGTTGCCCGACATCAGTGCGTCACTCTCGGGCAGCTACTGGGGCAACGGCAAGCTGTGGGATCGTGATTTCAGCAATGCCACCAAGATAGACATGCCGCACTGGGGCAACAACTTCGCCCTCGAGGCTCAGCAGGTGGTGTATGCCGGTGGTGCCATCAGCAGTGGCATCGAACTGGCGGAGCTGGAGAAGCAACTGGCGGAGATGGACTGGCAAAAGAATCGTCAGGATATCCGCTTCCTGCTCGTGGGACATTACCTGAATCTGTATAAGCTGCATAACCAGATCGAGGTGCTGCACAAGAATCTGGAGCTGACCGACCAGCTGATTGCCAACATGCAGGCGCGACTGGAAGAGGGTACGGCGCTGGAGAACGACATCACGCGCTACGAGCTGCAACGGGAAACGCTCCGTCTGCAACTTGCCAAGGTGGAGGATGCCTGCAAGATAGCCAATCATCAGCTGGTCATCACCCTGCACTTGCCCGAAGGGACGGTGGTTCAGCCCGATACAACGCTGAACGACAGTCAGATTCAGACGATGAGTGAAGCCAACTGGCAGGAGTTGGCGGCGCAGAACAACCTCAACTTGCAGCAGGCGGAAACGGGCATCAAGGTCAACCGCCAGCGGGTGAAGATGGAACGTTCGGAGCGGTTGCCGAAAATCTCGCTCGTGGCAGCCGAACATCTGGACGGACCGATCACCATCGAGGTGCCTGTGCTCGACAATAATTTCAATTACTGGTATGTGGGTGTGGGCGTGAAGTACAATATCTCGTCACTCTTCAAGAACAACCGGAAGCTGAAGGCGGCTCGCCTCAACGTACGGAAGGCTCAGGAAACGTACGAGCTGGCACAGGAGCAGACCAATCATGCGGTGCAGGAGAGTTACGTGAATTTCCTCACGTCGTTTACCGACTTGCGCACGCAGCAGAAGAGCGTGGAGCTTGCCGACCAGAACTACAGCGTGACGAGCAACCGTTACCAGAACGATCTGGCGCTGCTGACGGATATGCTGGATGCCAGTAACATGAAGCTCAGTGCTGACCTGGGGCTGGTGAACGCTCGTATCAACGTGATTTACAATTATTATAAGATGAAATATATTACTCATACGTTGTAATTCTCACACCTGCTGCAAAGTTCCTACACGATGCAAGGCTTTACACCCGCTGTAAGTTTTACACTCGCTGCAAAGTTCCTGCTCGATGCAAGGCTTTACACCTGCTGTAAGTTTTACACTCGCTGCAAAGTTCCTGCTCGATGCAAGGCTTTACACCTGCTGTAAGTTTTACACTCGCTGCAAAGTTCCTGCTCGATGCAAGGCTTCACACCTGCTGTAAGTTTTACACTCGCTACAAAGTTTCTGCACGATGCAAAGGCTTACACCCATTATCAAACATTACAGATTGACAGAGAGAGATTACAGCAGCGATTGAAAATCATCCCATTTATACATTATACTACACTTTATAACAAACCTACCATTATGGCTACAAGAAAAGTTCAAAAACTCATTTACAATACCGTTATCATCTGCCTGCTGGCAGTGGCACTTATCTATGTGTGTTCACGCTTCTTTCATCCGGGCGTGGAATATACCGACAATGCTCAGGTGAAACAGCATATCACGCCCGTGAATACGCGTGTGCAGGGATTCATCAAGCAGATTTGTTTCGAAGAGTATCAGCCGGTACACAAGGGTGATACGCTGGTCATCATCGAGGACAGCGAGTTCAAGCTGCGACTGGCTCAGGCGGAGGCCGATCTTGCCAACGCGCTGTCGGGTCAGCAGGCTACCAGCATGGGCATCGCTACTACGCAGAACAACCTGCGGGTGAACGATGCGGGTATCGAGGAGGCACGTGTGCAGATGGAGAATGCCAAGCGCGACTACGAGCGTTACCAGAAGCTGTTGCAGCAGAAGGCAGTCACCCGTCAGCAGTTCGATAATGTAAAAACAGCGTACGAAGCCAGCAAGGCTCGCTACGATCAGGTGCGCCGTGCCAAGCATTCTACCTCGCTGACCAAGAGTGAACAAACCCACCGACTGGGACAGAACGAGGCTGGGGTTCGTCTGGCACAGGCTGCCGTCGAACTGGCTCAGCTGAACTTAGGCTATACGGTCATCGTGGCTACCTGCGACGGTGTGACGGGACGGAAAGACATCCACGAAGGTCAGCTGGTACAGCCGGGACAGACCATGGTGGACATCGTAGACAGCAGCGATCTGTGGGTGATTGCCAACTATCGTGAAACGCAGCTTCCCAACATCAAGGAGGGCTACGAGGTAACGCTTACCGCCGATGCCGTGCCGGGTGTGACTTACACAGGTGTGGTGGAATCGATCTCCGACGCTACCGGAGCGGCTTTCTCCCTCATCCCGCAGGACAATGCTACGGGTAACTTCGTGAAGGTGGAACAGCGTGTGCCGGTGCGCATCAGCCTGAAGGGAAACAGTGCCGACAAGCTGAAACTGCTGCGTGCCGGATTCAATGTGGAATGTAAAGTGAAATACTGATATGGGAGCACCTGTACTGAACGGACCGTTTACGATGCCGATGTTCCGCAACTTCGTGCCTCGTAAGCTGCAACCGTGGCTTTATATCTTTCTTGCCGTCAGCTTCCAGCTCTCGGGCGGGCTGTACATGGCCAACCTGAGTCACATGGTGAGCGAAACGTCGCTCATGCGCGAGGATCTTCAGATGTGTCTGTACTGCAACCTGGCGGGGATGGCGGTGTACTTCCCCATCCTCTTCCGCATGAAGTTCCGCTTTACCAACAAAACGCTGCTCACGGCGGCTGCGCTGGGAGTTATCGTGTGCAACCTCATCGCGCCGTACACCACCTTTCTGCCGCTGCTCTGGACGCTCTGCTTCATCGAGGGCATCTGCAAGATTCAGGGTACCTTCGAGGCGATGTCGACCATCCAGCTGTGGATGACACCCAAGCGTGACTTTACCGTGTTCTTTCCGATGCTGCACATCATCATCTTAGGCAGCATGCAGGTATCGAGCATCCTTGCCACTTACTTCGGCTATTACCTGCACTGGAGCTACATGCACTGGTTCATGGCGGGCATCATGCTGGTGGACCTGCTCATCGTGCAGGGCTGTACGCGGCATTTCCGCATCGTCAAGAAGTTCCCGCTGTTCGGTGTCGACTGGCTGGGAGCGATTCTCTGGGCACTCCTGCTGCTGGAAATCGCCTATTTCTTCGACTACGGTGAGTTTTACGACTGGTGGAACAGTCCGGTGATGCAGGGACTTGCCGTTGTCATCGTCATAACCTTAGGGTTCTGCGTGGGACGAATGCTGCACATCCATCATCCTTACATCGAACCGGAGATGTGGGGCTACCGTCGCCTGCTGCCCATCCTCATCCTCATCACGCTGGTGGAAGCCTTTCTTGCCACCGAGCATGTGCTGGAGGGCGTGTTCCACAGCAGCGTGATGCACTACGAAGAGATGGTTGCCATGCAGCTCGACTGGCCCATGCTGGTGGGCGTCGTAGCGGGAAGCCTCTTCGCCTACTGGTGGATGCATGTCCGTCAGCTCAGTTACCTGCGCCTCATCACCGTAGGTATCGCCTCGCTGGCATGCTACCTGCTCACGTTCTACTTCGTCCTCTCCGCCGACATCCATATCTCGCAGCTCTTCCTGCCTACGCTGTGCCGCGGATTTGCCTATGCCATCCTGAGTGCCACCTTCATGGTGTGTCTGGAAGAGATCATGACCTTCCGCCACTTCTTTCAGGCGCTGAGCGTATTCAACATGCTGCACATGGTGGTGGGTGGTGTCATGGGAGGTGCCCTGTACGGTCGCTGGCTGTCGTACTACGTATCCGACAACATGGCACGCTACGGAGCCGCTGTCGACCGCGTGGCATTCAGCAGTCAGCCGTTCGCCCTCGACCGCTTCATCGAGCAATTCGTGTCGCAGATGATGGAAGTGAGCATCCGTCAGATTTACGGCTGGACCCTCTACGCCTGCGTCTTCCTGCTGTTGCTCTTCCTGCTCTACGATGCGCCCGTACGCCGTGAGCTGAAGCTCATGCCGAGCTGGAGAAGCCTGCGCAAGGAGGCTGCACAGATGTTCAGCAAGGGTAAACCGAAAGGAAATGCTGTCCCGCCAAAAGAAGAGGCTTAAACGATTTTGGGGTTGAAAAGTTCAATCAAACCCAAAACAAACGCTGTTCCTCCAAAAGGAAGAAGCTTAAACGGATTTGAGTTTGGGAAGCTCCTCGGTTGAGATTCCTGCATAAAAGGCTGTTTCAAAATAAAAAACAGAGATAAGCTTGCCTATAAGCTATAAATTACAACATAAAAATCTCCTACGTCAGTCTTTGTTTTCTTCTATTACAAGACTAAAAGTAGGAGATTTTTCATTCCTAAACCTCAATCTGTCAAGTCCTTACTTTTGCAATTCTATTTTGATACAGCCCCTTGGTAGATTTCATCAAGATCACTTTTTATTTGTGTACGACAAGCATATATAACCATCCAATTATCAGCACTGCATTTATGTACAAGTCCTTTTGCCCAAATGAATGCACATACCGTTTTACAGCAGCGTATTACAGCAGTCGGAAGATGTTTATCGCACAGCATAATACCCCCAACTGTCCGGACAAAAAAATAGAGGCTACCCCTATCACTAGGAATAGCCCCCCAAGAATGATTTTTAAGAGAGAAAAAATAACCTTTATTCCAAAGGTTTACTTATTTCCAAATTTTCATAGTATTCCAAATATCCTGCTGCCGAAGAACCCGCAAATGCGTATATCATCGGATAATCTACTGCCGCTCCGTCGGTATAGGCACTGCAATGTCCAAAGTGATAAACCAGTCTTCCATCCTTTACCTTAGGCACAGCTACACACGGCACAGACAGTGAGTAATATTCGCCGCTCAGGGCTGTAGCTGTTTTCAGCGTATAACCGCTAAAACTACCTACTGTTACGTTTGCCGGAACACTCAAGTTTCCATTTTCACCGACTTCCAGCGGTAAATAGTTTTCCTGCAGAGCATCTATGATAACCAGATTGCCCGAAAGCATACCAACCTGACCGGTTCCCACGATTTCCTGTTCATGCGCCCCACTAATATAAGACATATCCCAGTAGCCTCCAATCATATCAGCCGATACTTCAATCTGAGAAAGGCTGAGTACCAGTTCCTTTGCACCTGCCGAGAGCTTGACTTCCGCACCGCGTGGAGTCTTGTCGGCCGATGCAGCTACATTAAACTTCAACACATTGTTTTCTGTATCGTACGTATAAGTCAGCCATCCGGCAGCCTCTTCCGGCACCTCCACACTATAAGAGGTATTGGTCTTGAAGCTGAAATCAAACTCTCCGCCATCGTATCCGCAGCAGTAATACAAGTTATAATCATCCAGAATGGTGACCGCTCCCGCCTGTATCACAGGCACATCTACAGAGTTCGTACCCGCCGAAATGGTAACCACGGCAATACGGCTGGTCACCTCCGAAGAGGTGGTTACAGCCACATGTACCACATTGCCTTCCACAGTCGTTGTACACCATTCCTTATTCGAAGCAGCGGTTACAGCCTCTGTAGCACTCACGGTAATAGTCCCTTCTCCACTGGCAGCAGAGAAATCAATGCCGTCGGTCGCAACGACCTGCAATGAGCTTGTTACAGCTTCCTCATCGCTACATGCCACCAACAAGGTGCATAAGCATAACGTTATAATAGAAAATATCTTTTTCATAATCAATCCTTATTTTAATCAGAAACTTTAGTGAATACCGGATTTTCCCAAGCAGTCATCATTGTATATCCACCCGAATTATAGATGAACAACCAGTCATTTCCATCTGAACCATACGGACTATTTTCGAATGTAATCGTCATCTGACCATCCTGTTCAGTAGTTGTTCCTTCAAAGACAGTTTCCAGTGTAGAATAGAAGCGACCTTCCGCTCTGATTCCCGGATACAAGCCTACAGCTGCACCATCCATATATCCTACCACCTGACCGTTGGCAGAGATATCGTCACGTTCTGCATCGTAGTAGAATTCGATTGTCATCGACCATGTACCGCCACTATTCAAGTTATAAACCTTCGTAGCCTGATAAGACTTACCGTCTTTCTTCTTTTCCAGTGTCAGGCTGAAGCTGGAGCTTCCACTCTTTACCCGATACGTACCCAGATACTTTTCATAATTGGCAGGACGTTCGAATACCAGCTTTACATTGCTTCCCTCATCGGTGCAGGTAAACGTACTGGTTGCATTATCCCACGTAAAGTTCTGCATCGATATGCCATTACAAACCATTGGTTCCACCGTTCTCACACCTGTTTCCGTACAGATAAACGGGAAATAAGCATAAGAGGGAGTGCCATTCTCGTCTACACTCTCCAACAGGAATGCACGATCTTCTCTCATGACCGAAGCCACCTTCTGGTCACCCTGCATCAAACTAAACAGATTGTAGTCCGAATCTTCGCTGATCTGTGCGGCAGCAGCCAGATAAGTAGTCCAGTCCACCGTATCGTCCAGCCGTGTCATCACCATTTCCACGCCATACTTCTTGCCGGCGAGGCGAATCTCGTTCTCACTCATGGAACGTACGATGAATTCATAGTCGCCCATCAAGCCCGGATCGTTATAGCCGTTGGGTTCACAGAACTCATGCAGAATCTCGTTGTACGAGTCGAAGCTGATTTCCGTTCCGTTATACGACTGTACGGTATAGAGCGAAGTAACAGTCTGTCCGGGGCTATACGAAGAAGTCGCATAATCGGAAGCAATCGTCACCTCGTTGGCATCAAACTTAAAGAACAGGTTGGCAGCTCCACCCAGACCTTCACTGCCATAACGATATTCCAGCTTCCACCCGTTTGTAGAACTGGTCAACAAACTCTTCAATTCAAGGACCGAAGCATTTTCCCTGTCGGCAGACGACTGTTCGAACAAATCCTCCTCGCTGAACAAGCACGACTGCATGGAAAACGTCATACATGCCAATAAACTATATAAAATTAATTTCTTCATAATTCCAGTGTTTTATTAGTTGAACAAGGTATTGATTTCTCCCTGCCGACGCTGAACCACGTCACGCAATTCATAAAGGTCTACTCCCCATGAATCTTTCATGTACTTGTACACAATGTCGAACTTCTGTTCCAGGATAGCCCGTCCGTCAACACCTGCCTTGTAATAGGGGCTGTTCGGATTCGGTTCGGCAGCTTCCAGATACGATTCCCATGTGTCTGCCGTGTTGGTCACAAAGATAGACAGCATTTCGGCAAAGTCCTCCGAGCCACGGTCCATGGCATACGGAGAGATAAATCCCATCTGCAACGCCTGTTCATCGTAAATATGATACCAGTCGGAACCCACATAGCTCGATTCGGTGATACGGTCGTAGTTCGTATCGTAAGGCTTACGCTGGTTCAGGATGTGCGTAAACTCGTGGTGCATGGTCTTGAAGTAATACTCATTCAGGGTAGCTACATCCAGGTTGTTCACGTCGAGGTCGTTTATCTTGAAGAGTGTCACCTTCATACCCTGTTCTGCCTGACCCAGAATCATACCCGATTCCGTATAAGCCACGTTACCGATCATCTGGATCAGCTTCGGTACATAGGTACGTGTGGTTTCAATGCCCCATACCTCGTCGTAAGCTTCCATCCATACAAACTTCACGATCTTAGCCAGTGCGAAAGCCTTCTCATAATCGGCAGGCACCAGATCGTATTCCACGTCCGTTTCATTATCATCCAGACGATATTTTACCTGAATGTTATACGTATAGACATAGTTTTCAAGCAGCCATTTGTCGAATTCGTTCGGTTCCTCGGCCTCCGTTCCGTCCGATCCGAATATACTGTGCGAGGTATCTATCTCATCTTCGTTGTTACAAGAAACAAATCCCAGCGACAGTAAAAACATTGATGCGTATATAAAGTATTTTTTCATAATTGTTCCTCCTTACCGATTAGTTATTTCTTGGATTAGGCTTCATGCCTGCGCTGATTACATCGCTCGGAATCTGAATGGCACGACGATCGTCATTGGCATCCATCTGGTCGGTTACCTCGATGCTGCCGTCATCCTTCATGTAACGGCGATATACCGTGATACCGAAACGTTTGATATCCAGCCAGCGGAGTCCTTCGTACAAGGTAGTGATACGGCGAGCCTGCAGGATAGCGTGAATCATATTTTCCTGTGTACCCTTCTCGATGGTAAATTCCGGATGCAGCTCCTTCTTCACCGTCGGTGAGGTCGGCGTATAATAAGCCAGTCCGTCGTAGAAAGTATTGATTTCATCTTCCGTCATCGCCTGCGAACGGGTAGTATAGGCAGCCATCCAGCTGTTCAGGTCGGCCAGTGCATGCGTATAATCCTTCTTCATGGCATAAGCCTCGGCACGGCTCAGCAGCAGCTCGTCGGTAGTAAACGCTGCATTCACACAATAACCGTTGATGGTTCCGGCTACCACATCCACATATTCCTTGTACTGTGCCACCTTCATCGAAATAATCTTGGTAGGCAGTGCCGAAGAGTTACTCCATACGCCCACGTGATAAATCGTCGTATTCGGGCTGGAAGTATAATTACCCCACGGACCGTTCGAGCGGTTTGTTTCGTACGAAACCACCGGACCGTGTGCATAGCGTTCTCCCAGTCCGTAAGGGCCGCTCACGTATCCCCAGTAAGAATGGAAGCAAACCAGCATCAGGTTGGCCGATCTTTCCGCATCCACATATTCGTTCGGCTGGATTTCACCGTTCAGCGACAAGCCACCCAGTGTCTGCCAGTCACGCAACATCATCGAAGGATTGTCTCCCAGTACGGCATTGGCATACGTTATCACCTTGTCGTAGTTCGACAGATCCGGCTGTGTATAGTTCAGGTAGAAACGTGCCGCAAAGGCATTCGCCGCATTCTTGGTGAAATGATACTTGGGCACCGAATACTTGCTGTCGCTTATCAGCGGAAGTCCCTCCAGCAAGTCCTTCTCAATACCTTTATATACATCCTCCAGCGTACCGCGTTCGTAGCTCGGGCTTACGGTATTTTCCAGCGAGGTCATGTAAGGTATACCCAGATCGGTAGACGCTGTCGACGAATAAGCCTTGCAGAATACCGTAGCCAGGATAAAGTGATTGTACGCACGGCACAGCAATGCTTCACCTCTTGTAGCATCCATCGTCGAGGGATTACCCTGCTCGGCAATCATCGCCAATACCTCATTGGCAGTAGCAATCGCCTTGTAGCATCCTTCCCACACGGCAGCCGGAGAATCGTCCGCGTTCTGAGAAGTATCTTCCCACTTGTACAAGTCCTCCTGCAGACGGTCCATAGCCGCATAACGGTTAGGGTAAGCATCGGTATTATCACTATACATTTCAAACATTTCCAGAGGCATGCTATTAGGATAAGCCGTCACCAGCAGATAATCTGCGTTTTCCGGAGTCACTTCCGTACGCTGGTCTGGCATCTCATCCAAAAAATCACTACAGGAAGACAATCCTATCGAACTTCCTACAATGGCTGCTAATAATATATATTTCTTGTTCATAATGTCCTATTTTTTGTTATAAGCCTAATCTCAGTGTAAATGTAAACTGACGTGGAACCGGAGAAGCCACACCACCTGCATTGAAGAATTCAGGATCCTGTCCGTTCAACTTCTTGTCAGCATAAAGCAGGAACAAGTTCGTTGCCTGTACCTTCAGCGAGAGGTTCGACAGCTTCAGCGGAGCGATCCATGCTTTCGGGAACTCGTATGCCAGTGAAATTTCCTTCATACGGATGAAGTCACCCTTTGCCACACGTACATCCGAGTAGTTGTAAGCATTGTACGCATATTTGTAATCGGTATTTTCGTTGTACATTCTGGCAGAGATGATAGCAGGAATGTTGGTTACATTCTCATCACCCGGCAAAGTCCAGCGGTTCTTGAACTCACGAGTCATGGCGCTCAGGTCGGAATACTGTGCACTGAATACCGGATTCAGACGAACCACGTTGCCAAACGAATAAGTCATAAAGATATTCAGGCGGAAACCTTTGTACGTAAAGATGTTACCCAAACTACCGGTAATGGTCGGATCGGTAGGACCTTCGTAAATCAGGAAGTCCGTGTTGTCACGTTCCTGGAAGTTGATGCTGGTACTGGTTATCTCACCCTTTTCGTTTTCAATCAAAGGAATACCGTTTTCATCCAGTCCCTTGAACGGGATAGAGAACAAACCTCTTACCGGATAGCCCTGCTTAGCGAAACCTGTACCCGAAATCAGATCCATGATATTGGAATTCTGCTGCAGGTCGGTTACCGTGTTCTGTGCATTCGAGAAGATGAAGTCCGTATTCCAGTTAAAGTCTTTTGTCTTGATGTTATGAGTAGACAAGGTAAATTCCACACCGTGCGACTTCATCGAAGCTACGTTGGCAAGTTTCAGGATCGTACCACCTACACCCTGCGTATTCACCGCACCAATCAAGTCGTAGTTGTTACGCGTATACCAGTCGAGTGCAAAGTTGATACGGTTGTCGAGGAATCCCATATCCACACCGATGTTCAACTCATGTTTCTTTTCGTAAGTCAGCTCACTGTTTTCCAGATCCACCAGTTGCAAGCCCGATTCCTGAATGTTGGTAAACGGACGGTAAGGAATGTAACTGTTGATGATCGCCTTCGAGTTGGTTACATCCGCCGGACCACGGTCGGCAGTCAGAGAGTAAGAAGCCTTCAGTGTCAAGTGCGACATGGCAGGTTCCAGCGTGTCGAAGAATTTCTCTTCATGCACGTTCCATGCACCCGAGATGTTCCATGTAGGCAACCAGCGTGCGCTACGGCTCTTACCCATACGGTTCGTACCTTCGTAACGGATAGTACCGTTGATTGAATATTTTCCGGCATACGAATAGTTGGCATTGGCAAAGAAAGCCACGCTGCGCACCTTCGTATTGTTCAGGCTGAAGTACTGGTCGCCGTCTTCAATGCCTTTCTTGAAATACTGATAAATATAGTAAGGCGTTTCACCGTTTTCATACTGCATACCCCAGCCCTGGAAGTTCGACTTTGTACGGTCGATGGAGTTCACTTCCATACCACCGAACCAGTTGGTCAGATGTACCTCGTTGAACACCTTGTTATAGTTCACCGTACCACGGAAGTCGTAGCTCAGCATCTTGTAGTCGGTACGTCTGTAAATACCACCTTCCGGCAAAACCGAGATAGGCAATGCATACGGATTGTCCGGGTTGGTATACAAGAACGGGTTCTTGTCCATGATTGTCTTGTCATCCAGTCCGGCGCGGTAAGCCTCCGCCTGGTTCGAATTATCCTTAATCTTGTGTTCCTGTGCAGTACCCTGATACTTTACAGCACCCAGCGCACTGAATTCCAGTCCCGCAATCGGTTTCCATTTCAGTTCACCCTGAAACTTCACATCCACAATGTTCAAGTCCATATAGTTGTTTTCCAGCTCGTTCAAGATATTAAACGGAGCATAGTTGCTGGTATAATACTCATTCGGGTCGAGCGTACGTGAAGTATTCAGCGCGTAAGAGTACGGGTTGATATCGAAATCACGCTTCACCTCACCGGAAACCACATCCACATCCTGTCCCAGTGTACCCGGAGCCTCCTGATTACGATAAGAGGCGTTGGCAATCATGTTAAAGCTCAACCATTTCGAAATGTTGTAAGAAGAATTCACATTTGCCGTATAACGTTCTACCGAGCTGCGCTTGTACCATCCCGGATCGTACATGGCACTCAGAGAAGCATAGAACGACGACTTGTCCGTACCGCTGCTGAGACTTACCGAATGGTTCTGGCTCAGACTTGGTGAGAAAAGAACATCAAACCAGTCGGTATTGCGGAATTCGGCAGCCTGCAAGTAACTGTTGCGAGCGCTTTCCGTATTCTGCAACATCGGCAGCCCCGTATTCGGATCAAACGTATTCATCAGCTGATACATCTTGCCGTATACACCACTTTCGGCAGCACGTACGGTTTCCGAGAAGTTCAGCCACCCCTTCTGCTCCATCTGTTTATAGATACCCATCTGTTCCTGAGAGTTCATGATGTTGAAATCATTGTAACTCGGCACCAGACGTGTGGTAAACTCACCTGTATAATTTACTCTACTGGAACCAGCCTTACCTTTTTTGGTTGTAACGACGATTACACCTGCCATGGCGCGCGCACCGTAGATAGAAGTCGCAGAACCATCCTTCAAGATTTGGAAGCTCTCGATATCGTCGGCATTCAATCCTGCAATGGCAGAACTGATCAACGTCTCGGCGTCACCCGAAGAAAGCTGGTCGGCACTTACTTCTACCGCATCTTCCATGATCACTCCATCCACAACCCACAACGGCTTGGAACTACCGTAGATGGATGTAGCACCACGTACACGGATTTTCGGAGCTGTACCGAAAGTACCGGAAACGTTCTGTACCGATACACCGGCAGCCTTACCTTCCAGACCACGGCTGATATCGGCAAGACCATCCATCTTCACGTTCTCACCGGAAATCTGAGTGGCAGCACCACTGAACAGTCGCTTATCCATGCGCTGCATACCGGTTACGACTACTTCATCCAGCACTTCCGTATCCGATTCCAGCACCACCTTCATATTATTTTTGGCCGTCACCGTCTGCGATTTCATACCGATATAACTAATCTCGAGCTTTGCCCCTTTGTCTACTTTCAGCGTAAACTTTCCGTCGATATCCGTAATTGTACCGTTAGAAGTTCCTTTTACTAAAACAGAAGCTCCCACAACAGGCATGTTATCTTCCGAAGAAACTATCAAGCCTGTCACTTGTACAGCCTGAGCTATCGCCAGACTTATGCCAATTAACAAAAAGGCACAAAAAAGTGTAATTCGCTTTTTCATATTCCAATATTTTTTTGATTACGTTGGCAAATATATATAGCCTTTTATTAAAAAACAAAAAATAATAGAAAAAGTAATAAATAAGCTTGCATATGTCACATCAATATCAAATAGACACTAAAAAGAACGAATTACACCACGAATAAAGCTATTTTCATAACAAAAACTTTATAAATATAGGATTTCATAAATTCAATAGACAAATTTATGTATACACAAACGCTAATAAACATTAAAAATAAAGGGGCTCACTACAAGAACCCCTTTACTTAAAACACTAATCTACAAACACTTATGTAATAGTTAAATTTTGATAAAAATCACATATATTTTATTTCTAACACTTTGATAAGACAGAAACACAAAAACTTTACATAAAGATATTTTACTTCTTACATTTTACAGTTCCGTAGCCACATCAAAGCACGGACACATTTTGGTCCACTCTTCCGGTTCCACAATCCCGTCGCCATCCAGGTCAGGGCTCAGGTCGCGGTGCCCCACGATACGCCGTGTCTGGAAGTCCATGGCAAGTACCCTGACCAGCACCCTTAGCGCCCGCTTCTGAAGCTCCGTCCGCGTATCAGCAGGCCGTCCCTGTTCGTCCAGCCCTCCTTCGTAGCACACCCCGATGCTGTTGCGGTTGAACCCCTTGGCATGAGCCCCCTCCTGCTGCACCGGACGCATGGTACAAATCTTTCCATCGCGTCTCACATAGAAATGATACCCGCAGCACTTGAAGCCCCGCTGCCGGTGCATCTGTTCCAGCTGTTCGGGCGAGAGCGGCTTGTCTGCCCTCGTAGCCGAACAATGAACCACAATCAAGTCAATTTTTCTCACTGCTTCCCCCCTTTCTTCCTGTGAGCAAGCAGTACAGGCACTTCAGAATTCCGAGTAAAATCCATTTCACCTTTCCAGTCATACCTTCCCCTCCTCATTGTTATTTGTTTTACCTGCTTCCGGATCATAGTTTATTCCTCTTTTTTCGGCTTCACCGCCACACGCTCGTAGCTCAGCGAAGTGAGGATATCCGTCAGATCAGCTCCCGGACGGAAATTGATGTGCGCCTTCTTGATGAGTCCTGCATGGAAATCCTCTTCCACGTCAGCCCCCTCGCTCTTCAGTCCGATCTGAAACGAACCCAAGTCGCCCAGACGCACGATCTCTCCGCCTGCCAGTCCCTCACGCATCACCGTACCGAGCGAAACCAGTACCGCCATGGTATCGGCACGTGTCACCGTACACATCTGCTGGATACGTTCCGTCATCTCACGGATTCCCATTTCGCCGCGCGCCTGCGCCTGCGCATAAAACTTGGCTTCCCCTTCCATGTCGTTGGGTTTCTTTCTTGCCACTACCGAATAAGTCACTGCTCTTTCCATAATCTTTTTACCTTTTTAAATGATTAATAAAACGAATACCTGTTGAAAGCTTTCAAACTTCTTTTCTGTATCACAAAGATATACAGCCCGGTTTTGGTAATGTCCGTCACCGTCCGTCATGCGGACACATTGTTACAATAAACAAAAAAACAGGCTGTACCGGCCTTGCACCCCGACGGACAACCGCCTGCGCAAGCCTGTACAGCCTGTCAGCTGAAAAGAAAAGGAAGCCGGACGAAGAGCATCCGGCCGCCGGACCTGTCAGTTGGCCCGGCTCAATTTTATGTTATCGATAAACCAGCGGCGATAGACACTGCTGCCCGAAGTAGCAGCCGTTTCACCCCACGCATCCGACTTGATGGTGATGCGTGTATCCTTCGTGATGGAAACACCCTCCAGCACCACGTCGGCATGCAGCCATTCCAGCTTATCCACCGTGTTCACGAAGTTATGTCCTATCGGATTCATTTCCACCGTCTTGCTGCCGTTTGTCACCGTAATGATCAGCTGTACCGGGTCGAACTTCCGCGTACCGCCCACCATCGGAGCCCAGTCGAACGAAAGCATCACCTTCTCGCCTTCCGGAATACCGTCTACCGGCGGCAATGTCAAGCCCGCCTGATAATCCGTCTTACCGAACTTCAGGTAGCACTTCTGCAAGTAGATAGAAGCACCGCGACTCTCTTCCAGTCCGTATCCGTGAGCCAGCAACGCCTCAGCCGCTGTCTGTCCCTCGTCGTTCTTGGCACTGTAAATCTGCGGAGCATCCCCCGTACCGTCGTTTTCCACCGTTTGTCCGGCACCGCTGTTCTCGGCCCACGGCAGGAGCCATTCAAAGTCGTCGGCAAAGTAGATCACCTCTACTACCCCTTTGTCTTCGATGCGTGCCGCCCGTATGCGCAGTGCAGGAGCAGCCACTCCGTCGAAGTAACCGTATACCGTCACCCTATGTCCGTTCATGGCAGACAAGTTCAGGCTCTCGGGCGCGTCGATGATGGAAACCGAGTTCACAGCCCCGTCGATGGTGATATTGCTGCCGTTCATCACACCGCTTGCCGAAATCCATTCGCGGCTGTCCGATGTATAGCTGTCCACCTCTGCCGTCACGTCGTGCGCTTCCGGATAATCCACGTTATTGCCTTCCGAAACCACACGCGCCTCGTCGCATGCCACGTAAGGCAGCGAGTGCGTATCCGTATTCTTTGTACCCTTCACGGCCACCTTGTCGCCCACGTTTACCGCAGTCGTTGTCTGCAAGAACATGTTCACCGCATGGTCAGCATCGGTTACCACGCAGCCCGATGTCGTTACCGCCGTAACCAGCGCTTCCGGTACCGATACCACCGTTTCATCCTCCAGAGCCGGCAGCTCGTCTACCGTATACTCCTGACAGTCGCGATACTTGTCGCCTTCCTGCGACACCACCACTTCCGCACGACTTGCCAGCGTACAACCCTTGAACACGATTGTCGCCTTACGCGGATTATCCTTCGCCCCGTCGCGCATGTTGTCGGTCACCGACACCGTCACATCCATCGTACCGTTACCCGTAGCAGGCGATACCGTAATCCAGTCGGGCAAATCCTCCATCACCCAGTCGGCATCCGCATACACGGTAATTGTTTTCGGCTGCGCCCCCTCAGCCTCAAAGTTCAGTTCGCTGGCACTTGCCAGTACAGCCTTCGAGAGCGTCGTTTCCTCCTCGCTGCAACTGCCCAAAAGCGTTGCCGAGAGAAACAGCACCGAAGCCATGATATAATTGATCAGTTTCATATTTTTTTACAGAGTTAAATTTTTTGTTTGATGTTGAAGAGTCTTTCCGAAGAATCTCCATTCCGGAAAAGAAACCTGAATCCAATTCTTGTTTTATCCTCGGAAAAACCTGCCGATGTTTCAAGAGCAGTCAGCCGTTCCGTTTCGGAAGAGAAGCCTGAAACTTAGAAGCCCAGACCATCGTTCCAGCCCGGATTCTGCGTCAAATTCGGGTTCAGCGAACGTTCGTTGATAGGAATCGGGTACAGATAGTCACGCTCCTCGTTGAACGGCGTACGCGCGATATTCTTGTGATAATACACATACCCGCTGTTGCTGCCCGTCAGCAAGATATCCTTACCAATCTCATACACCAGCACCCCGCTGTCCGCACTCGGCTTGGCAGTACCCTTGGCATACAGAATGACATCCGGCTTTCCGTCGCCGCTCAGGTCATACTCACCCGCACCGGGGAAATACATACCATAGATATCCTGATTGATGCAGGCACCCGCTTTCCAGCGCACCAGATCGTCGAAACGGAAGCCCTCCTGATCCAGCTCGATGGTACGTTCGCGGCGGATTTCCAGAATCACACCCTTGTTGCTGCCCGTCACGTTCGGGTAACCCGTTGCCGCATCCGACAGGTAACGGTCCGGATTGGCATTCGCCTCACTCATTTTCAGATCCGGCATGCCCACACGATGGCGGATCAGGTTGATGGAGTTATCCAGGTCGGTCTGCGTCAGCGTACCCAGTTCCGCCTTTGCCTCGGCATAGTTCAGCAGCACCTCCGCATAACGGTACACCGGCAAGTCGTTCGTATTACGGTCGTTGCGGTCCACCTGTCCGCCGGAAGCCGTCGGCTCCTGCACGAACTTGATCGGCTGATAACCGGTCACACTGACCGAGAGATCGGGAGGCAGCACCGTTGTTTCCCCGATACGGGTATACCCCGGGGTACGGATGCTCTGAGCCAGACGCGGGTCACGGTTCTTGGTTTCCTCCAGGAAAGTCATTTCCTGCCATCCCGGCTGGTCGGTAAACCGGCTGCCGTCCTTCATCAGATACATATTCACCATCTTGCGCGTCAGTCCCGGACGGCCCTGCGTAGGCACCAGCGTATGTCCGTTGGCATTGTGATGAATAGCCAGACTATAGTCGAACTTGATAGCCAGGATATACTCGTCGGGATTGGCATCCTCCTCGGCGAAGAGCATCAGGTAGTCACTTTCCGGATGACCGGTAGAATACAGCTTGTAAGGTCCCTGCTCCATAATCTCCTGAGCCGCCTGTGCCGCCTGATCCAGATAATAGGTATAGTCGTGTCCCTCCAGCGACAGTTCGTGATACTTGCGGTACGTACCCTCGTACAGGCAGAACTGCGCCTTCAGCGCCAGTGCCGCCCAGCGGTTCACACGGAACGGGCTGCTGGTTTCCTCCTTCTCGTCGGGCAGGTTGTCGATGGCATAATCCACATCCTCCAGCATCTTGGTCATCACCAGCTCGCGCGAGTCACGCGGCTTGTACAGTGCCTCGTCGGCAGAACCCAGTTCCACGTCGTACCAAGGCACATCGCCGAAGCGTTTCACCTTTTCAAAGTAGAAGAAAGCACGGAAGAAGCGAGTCAGTGCCGTATACTTCACCACCGCCTTCTCGTCGTTACACTGGTCGATATACTCCAGCAGCGTATTCATCTTGCGCAGGTCGGTCCACGTCCATCCCCCGCCCGAAGCAGGCACGGTACGGTTGTTTCCGCCCAGCATCTCGTCGGAAAGATTCTGCTGCACATACACGTCACTCTGATCGTCGAAAGGGCTCTTGTCCAGCAAGTTGTTGTAAAACGTGTTGCTGAAAAGCTGCAAGTCGCTTTCGGTCTTGAAATAGTCGGTCTGCGATATCTGGCTTTGAGGAGTCAGGTCGAGCAAACCGTCACACGAAGTCAACCCCATTGTCAGCACCAGTGCTGTAAATATATATTTTTTCATCTGAATCTGTTCTTTGTTGTTTACTCTATGAATTCTCGTTTAGAAAGTGATGTCCACGCCAAACAGCAACGTCTTCTGCCACGGATAGAAGCTCTCGTTGTACGTATCGTCGCTGCGGCTGATAGCTCCTTCCGGATCCACGTACTTGGTAATCTTCTTCAGCGGCGACCAGTAGCAGAGGTTTTCGCCCGAGAAGTAGAAACGAGCCTGTTCCACGCCGATTCTCTTGGTCAGCTTCACCGGAAGCGTATATCCCACGGTCAGGTTCTTCAGACGCATGTAGCGGATATTCTGCAAGTAGCGGTCGTTCACCTTGCTCAGCGGACCGGAAGTCGACGAGTATGCCATCGGACGCGGGAAATAAGCATCCGTATTGTCTTCGGCCCACACCTTGTCCATGAAATTCTTCTGCAGGAACGTCTGGTAAGGATAAGAGAACGGGCCCCAGAACGACATCATGTGACCGTGAGGATACCAGTAATGGTTACCGGTTCCCTGGAAGAACACCGACACATCGAATCCGCACCAGCGTACACTGGCATTGATACCGTACGACAGGCTGGGTAGTGAGTTACCCAAAATCTTGCGGTCGCCCGGATCGGCCACATTGTTGCTGCCGATATCCACCATGCCGTCATCGTCGAGATCGACAAACTTCACGTCGCCGGCCTTCCAGCCTCCCGTCAATCCGTCGGCCATGTAGCTCAGGACCACCTTCTTGGCATAGTCCTGTGCCTCCTCGTCGGTAGCAAACAGACCGTCGGTCACAAAGCCCCAGATTTCTCCTATGCGCATGCCCTCGTAGTAATCCTTGGCAAAGGTCTTATCCTTGTTGTCGTATTTCGTAATATAACTTCTGTAGTTGCTCACGTTGAATCCCACACTATATTCCAGCGGGTGTCTTCCCAGAGCGAACTGGTCTCTCCACGAAACCGTCACCTCGTATCCCCGGGTCTGCAAGTCGGCCGTGTTCATATCCGGCACGCTGGCACCATACACCGCCGGCAGCTCAACTCCGTCGGTCAGCATGTTCAGCGTATTGCGCACATAGCCGTCCACCGTCACGTTCAACCGGTTCTTCAGCATGGTCAGGTCGAAACCCAAGTCCCACTGTTCGGACGTTTCCCATGTCAGGTCCGATGCCACCGGCGCACTCAGCGTAGAGTATTTTGCCATCGAGCTGCCCTCGCCGAAAGAATATCCGGCAAAGTTGCTCAGCGAAATCAGTCGCATGTATGTATAATAAGAAGAAACATTCTGGTTACCCAAGCTACCAAACGAAGCACGCAGCTTCAGGTTGTCCACATATTCGCTCAGCGGCTTGAAGAACGGCTCTTCGGAGATACGCCATCCCACCGAACCCGAAGGGAAGAATCCCCAGCGGCTTCCGGCAGCAAAACGCGACGTACCGTCGTAACGTCCGCTCGCCTCCAGCAGGTAACGTCCCTTGTAGTCATAGTTCACACGGCCGAAGAAACCAGCCAGCGCATACTCATTCTGTCCGCCGCCCACTTCGGTCAGCACTTCCCCCTCGGCATTCTGTCCCACCAGGTCGAGGTCGTCCAGCGAAGTAGAAGTCAGGTTCTGTCCCGCAGCCGAAACATTTTTCAGGTGCATCCGCTCGTAGTTGAAACCCGCCATAGCCGTCACGTGATGTGCCTCGCCGAAGGTATCCTCGTAGTTGGCATACACGTTGGCCGAATAATAGTTGCGTGTGTTCACCGATTCAGTCAGCTGGTTCAGACCTGCTCCGGTAGCATACGACTCCATCGGTCCGTCCGGATACTCGCGGTAGAACAAGTTGTTGGAACGGTGTGTATTGCGTGTCTGATACAGACGATACGTAAAGTCACCCGTCAGGCTCAGCTGTTCAATCGGCTTGATGACCAGCCGTGTCGTATTCGAGAAGTCCGTCGTACGGTCCACGTTACGGTGCGAACCCTCTCCCAGCATGATGTGACGTCCGTTAGCCACCTTGTAGTTCAGGTAAGGAGTACCGTACAGCCATGAGCCGTCCGGATTCTTCATCGGGAAGCACGCCAGCGCATGACGTCCGCTGTAACCGATGGTATCGTCGATACTGCCATTCCCCTGAAACGAATACTGCGAGCCATAGAACGAAGTATTGTTGCTCAGCGTAGCATAGCGGTTGATGGTAAAGTCAATCTTCGAACGCAGGTTATACTTGCGGTAGATATCCGGATTCATGTTCAGGATACCTTTCTGGTAATCGTATGCCCCGCTCACGAGGTATTTCACATCCTTCGTGCCCCCGCTCAGCGAGATGCTGTGCTGCTGAGTAGGACGACGGTCGTTGTACATCATGTGCCACCAGTCGTAGTTGCCGTAGTACACCCACTGACGGCGACCGTTTCTTGTATCTTCCACTACCCACGGGCGGTCGGGGTTCTCCGTCTTGTCGTTCACACGAGCCAGCAGTTGCTGCATGTCGTAGTCGGTATAGTCAACGTAGTTAGTTCCGTTCTTCGCCTGCCAGAAGGTATTCACCGTATACACCGACCAGTAACCGGTCGTTTCGTAGTCGGTAGTCGTGGTAGGAGCCTGCCATCCCAGACGGCCGCTGTAGCGCACGGTAGCCTTACCGTCCTGCGCCGAGCCCGACTTGGTGGTGACCAGAATCACACCGAATGCCGCACGTGCACCGTATACCGCCGCAGCCGACGCATCCTTGATGACCGAGATAGACTCCACGTCATTCGGGTTCACACGGTCCAGTTCGCCCACCGCACCGTCTATCAGCACCAGCGGACTGGCACTGTTGATGGAAGTGGTACCACGCACGTTGATGCTGGGCGAGCTGCCCGGCACCCCCGACGAAGTCGTAACATTCAGACCAGCCACCGAACCTTGCAGCATGCTGGCCAGCGACTGAGTGGCACGGTTCTCCAGCTTCTCGCTGCCCACCGTAGCCACGGCACCCGTCAGGTTCACCTTCTTCTGCGTACCGTAACCTACCACCACCGCCTCATCCAGCATGATGGCATCTTCCTGCATATATACCACAATGTTTTTCTGTCCCGGCTTCACCTTCACTTTTTGTGTGAGGTAGCCCACATAAGAGAATTCCAGGGTTGCCCCTGCGGCAGGTACCTGTACATCAAACGCACCGTCTACATCAGTAATTGTTCCCTGAGTAGTCCCCTCAATGCGAATCGAAACCCCTACAAGCGGTTCCTGTAAGGCATCCAGTACCTTACCCGATACCTTCCTGTTCTGTGCTGACAGCGTAGAAATACTGCCTACCAGCAACAGCAACAAGCCCAACACGTACGAATTGAAAACTTTCATAAATAAGTATTAAGTAAAACATAAGTTAAGTCAGCGAGGTAAGTAAGCATCCGTCGAGAAAGCCTTCGGACGCTGCATATTCTCCGTCCACTGGTGTCCGAACTCGTCGCACACGGTGATGGTCAGGTCCACGTCGGCATCGGCAGCCTTCACCTTGAAGAAATGCGGGAACTTCTCGGTAATGAAGCTCGGCGTAGAAGTCAGCGTCGACGAGTTGAAACGCTTCACGCTCATAGCCGCCACGTGCAGCGGGTCGTACGCCCATACCTCCTCGGGAGTCAGCGTATTGCCGTTTTCGTCGGTCACCTTCAGCGTCCAGCGCGGGTTCCAGTTCCACACGTTGATCAGCACCTCATTGTCCTGGTTTTCCGGATAAGCATCCACATACTTCATGTACTCCTTCTTGACCGAAGCCGGTACACCGGCAGGCATCTGCGGCACATCTGCCAGCGAGAAATGCACGTTGTTCAGGTCGTAGCTGCGGAACTGGTAATCCTCCGTCCATCCCGTAGCCTTGTACATCCACTCCATGTCCGTACCGTTCACGCTCCAGATAGCGTAACCGCCCGGCGTACCGTCGGGGCTGAGGTGCACGCCCGGAGTAAGGTATCCCGACCACCACCAGGAGCCGCAGATGGCACCCGTGTTATGTTCGTACACCTCCCGTCCGCCAGTCACGGCATCATCGGGCGTCACGTTATAGTTCATGTGCGTATGTCCGGTAATGAAATGCACCTTGTAGCCGTCCAGCACGTTCAGCAGCTGCGTCGTGTTCAGCACGTCGTGATCCACCTTGAAGCCGTCCGTCTGCGAAGGATAGAACACCTGCGCGTGCATCACTACCACCAGCGGCACCGACTTGTCTACGTGCGACAAGTCCTTTGCCAGCCAGCTCAGCTGTCCGGCCGATACCCGTTTCTCGTAGTCGCGCGAAGTCGTACCGTCGTAATTGCTGCAATCGATGTCATCCAGCACCACGTAGTGTACCTTTCCCAAGTTGAATGAATAATAAGTAGGCGCGATGTAATCCATGAAACGGCTCTCCGCATCCCGGTCGTTCGTCGCCTTATAGTCGTAGTCATGATTTCCGATGGTATGGAAAATCTGAAGCCCCTTCACCTGCGAGTTGATGGTGTTCAGGTACTCGGGCAGCGCGTAACTGTTGGAATACCAGTACAGGTCCCAGGTCATGTCGCCCAGCGCGATGGCATACATCTTTTCCTGCTGGTGCAGCGCACGGTAAGCGTTCAGGTCGCTGGTAAACTCCATGAACTGCTTCAGGTCGCCCGTACGGTTTGCCAGATGCATATCGCCCAGCACCAGCACCTTATAGTCATCCTGTCCGTCCACCGCCGTCAGCGAGAAGTCCACCCGCTCGGCAGTAGAAGCGTCGCCCTTCATCATCTTGTAGAACTGAGGGAGCACCCCTTCGGCAGGCACCTCGTAACCCGCAGGAACAGAGATGAACACATATCCCCACTCCTTGTCCGACTGGAGCTGGTAGATACCCTGCTCATTGGTGACGGTCACTTCTACGCCGTCCGAAACCACTACCCCCGGCACCGGTCCGTCGGCAGTCGAAACCACCCCGTACACCGTTGTTCCGGCATCCGGCGTAAAGTCCATTCCCTCTACAATATTAATATAAGTACTGCCGATCTGTTTCTTGCGGTCGCCCCGCTTGATGAACACCCGGTACGTACCACTCTCGCATCCTTCCGAAATCTTTACGGTAAAGCTGTTTTCCGACACACTCACCAGTGTGCAGGTGTACGAAATGCCGTCGGTCGACTCCAGCACCAGCACATCCGATGCCTGCGGTTCCTCTCCGCCTTCCACCTGAAAGGTGTATTCTCCGCCCTTGCTGACTTCTATCAGCGACGGACAATCGAAACTGACGCCAAAGCTGTCCGATGCAACTTCTGTCGCCTCATCCTTGCTGCATGCCATGAGGGGCAATCCAGCAACCAACACAAACCAAACTAAATACGCTGCAATTTTTTTCATGCTATGTTTAAATTGTAAATCTGCCTAACCCGTTTTTTATTTTGCCTATTTTTTATCTGTCTGGATATTAAGGTGTTGTCATTACCTAAAAAAACCTTAATTTCCTGTGCGCAAAATTAGATGCAGCGTATTTCAAAAGCGAAACACCGATGTGGCATTCCTGTTTCAAAACGGTTAAGTTTGTGATGCAAGGGGAGATAAAAACGGGGTGTGAATACCTGTCTGTACGGTACAGCATATTGCCGGCAGATAAAATCAAAGCACAAATGAAGCTAAAGAAGTTGTAGCACAGACTTCTAAACTCGAATATTGAACAGCCATACTATTTGGCGGAATAAAAAATAATGTTTACCTTTACAATATAAAAGTGCCCGTGCGAGCTTAGTCGTCGCATCTGCACTACAAAAAGGAATTAGAGAAGTCTCAGTCATAATGACTGGGACTTCTTGCTTTTAACAATCATATCATCCTCAGAAAGTTTCTTTCAATCTATTTTTCTTCATCCGATTCTGAAAAAGCGTCCAGGCTTCCGTCGTTAAGTTTGTGATGCAGGGCATATTATATGTCAATCAGGATAAAAGCTTTATCCGACCTTTCCTGTGCAGACTCCTCCTTTATCACTTTCTGATATGTGTCCGAGTTAAAGACCAATGAAAGCGCCTAGGGTTAGAAAGAATAACGTAAAGGTTTCTGAAAATTTTCAATTCAAGAGCCTCCTCCCTTAGCCCATAGGAGGAATAGCTGTACCCCAATACGATACTCCTCCATTGGAATCAGCTGTACCAAAATAAAGCTCCGCACATATTCCGCTTCCTGAATAAGCCAATTTGACTATAATTTGCGTATAATATAGACAACTACACATATTTGATTCAAAATTCCATGCGCCACCAACCTTTGTCTTACAAACGCAAACAGATGCTAATGAAGCAGCACAAGCACACTGAAAAACAACTTGCGTGGTTACATAATCCGGATAAAAAGCATCCATCCCATACTCTTGTCCCGTTGTCAGTATTACTCCACCTGTCTTTTCAGGGACAAGCAAAGTCTTATCTTCTTTTTTTAAGATTATCCCTATATTTTACAAACTGCTCTTTGAAGTCTATAAGTTTAGCCTCCGGATGATCTTTTACAAATCGATTTAATACATCGATTTCAGAAGCGATCCTTTGGTATTCTTCATTACTAACTCCTAATTCTAATGCTTCTTCTTCAGATATATCTAAAGAATAGACCCTCTTATTTTTATCAACCGAAACAAATTGAGACATGAAAATAGAATTCACTCTCATATCTTTTGCCTCATCACTCATTCTTTTATAAACTTCTAAAGGCAAATTCTGTTCTGCTACTTCTTGTAAATCAGTTTTAGACAAATGCAATTCAAACTGTGACTCATGCAAATCACCAGCTAATTCTTCTTTTTTTTGCTGACAAGAAAAAAAGCAAAACAAAAAGACAAGACCAATAGACCATTTCATAACTACAATGTGTTTTTAAGTTGTTATAAATTCTTTTATATCTAACATACAGCAAATATAAGCTTTTCAATAGACATCGTCGACATTATGCCATCAATGTCTGTTTCCTTTTTATCAAAAAATTCTTTAATGGAAATCTCCCCATTCAACTCTCACGGCTCATAGAGTAAGATATTTTGCCAGTTCCTGAATACCCGGCACGTCTGTCAGGATCCTGCAATTGTATATAGCTTTTAGTGTGCTCCATTGCGGTTGTTGTTTTTCCACACCACTTCGGACCCCTTTATCTGTACCGCTCCAAAAGCCTCCAGACACAAGGCTAACTCGTCATCTACAATTCTTTTCCGATAATCTGTCAAATACTATTCAATTTTCATCAAATATACGACAAATTATAGACACTCCAAAAGCTACTTCCTGTTTTTGTGATATTCATTAAATGAAGCTAAAGAAGTTATAGCGCATACTTCCACCCTCAATTTCCCGATGCAACATACACACAAAAAACGGGGTGCGAACCACGCCGCGATACCGCAAACGTAAGGTTCACACCCCGTCTATCGATTATACATTCAGCTTCTGCCCGATATATTTACTCTCCTATCACATCACGCACACAGCGGACTTTACCCGAAGTTCCACCACCTGTAAGCAACATCAGATTTCCATAGGATGCACTAGGATTAAATGTATTATATTCATATACATATACAAATCCTGGTCTGTTAGGACTACCGAAGTTATCATTATAATTGCCCCATCCATTGAAGCTAAACCCTGTTTTGCATAAATAATACGATGATGAAGATTCACCAAATTTAGTCTCAAACAAGTCCGGATAAGTAGTATACATCAGCATCAGTTCACGCAGGTTCGGTGCACGATACCCGTCCGGGCAAGGATTACCATTATTTTCATAATTGTATAAGTTATTCCACGTCCAGTAATCATTCTTTGGATACAGTCCACTCGCATTGTCATAAGAACTGTTGGCTTCACATTTCGCACTCACCAGCACCGCGAATTTCCGATAAGGACGGTCGTTGTCATCGCGTTCTTTGTTTTGTGGCAAAATACCACCGGTCAGTGCTGCACGCAGTGTATTCGGTTCCAGACGGGACAAATCAATGAACCGTTCCGTATACGTTACAGTTCCACGGCCTATTGTGACAGTTCTCGTTGATTCCTCCGAAGGTTGAACATAGTCATCCAAATCGTTATCTTTAGCATTCAATGACAATCCCAGATTACGCAAGCAACGGTACGTATATGGGCCACTCTCACCCTCATGCCCAAGATTTCCACGGGAGGCTCCTTCTTCTGCCCAGATAATCCACGGACTCATCGTAGTACTTCTATTCCCCCAGTTACCAGTAGTAGTAGTTATCGTATTATACGTACTGCTGATGACATGCTCCAGCGGCACACTCGCAGATGTTGCATTTTGGGAATACAGCTTCGCATTAGGCACGGCAGCTTCAGCAATAAAGATATCTGTCAACTGGTCTACCGAAGCCAGATACCAGCGGATTTCGTCCAACTGCACGATATTGTCACCATTCAGGTCTCGATTACGCCCCAGACAAGCGAACCATACACTTTTATACTTATCTTTAAGCCGTCCGTAATCACCATCATTCAGATAAAGTACATCCGTCCACTTCAAATTAGTAAGCTGACCAAGCACTTCCAGCGTATTCTTACGTCCATCGTCAAAGGTATTGTTGTCTTTATTCCAAGTAATACCATTAAGAGCACTACTGGTAGCCGGAAGATTCTTATCAGTACCATCTTCCGCATCTTCCGATTCATTCTTAAACTCCGTACCCCATGCCGTACTTACATTGCTGTCCGGATCGTAGAAAGTATAGATAGGTCGCTGCGAGAAGGTAATCACACTCTCAGCCCACGAAGTATTTCCATCCGGACTATACCGTGCGCCTTCCACACAAATATGCAGCATACGGTTTTCTCCGTTTACCACTTTTTTCCACAAAAGCAGTTCGTTTGACGTCACCTCCGTATCCGGTATCTTATAATAGTCTTCCGTAGGATCGTACTTATACACAAACTCATCGATAAAGGCAGTAATGGTAACTTCCGCATCATCATCATATGAGACTCTCCCATCCTTAAGAAACAAATCACAACCTTGCTCTTCACTCTTATTCGCCTCGATAAACAGATGGTTCAGCAACTGGTTCACGTCGTAAAGCACCACATCCTGACTATAAATAGCCGTAGAACCACTATAATGATACCCTTCACCTCCAAACGCCGGAGCCTTATCACGCAGCAAGTCTTTCGAGGAATAAGCCGCATACCCCGGATATTTGGCAAAGGCTGAAGGAGGAACTTTTACATTAGGATGTCCCTCATCATCTCGTACCAAAACACACTCCTGATTAATAGCAAATTGTACCCAGCGGTAATCGTTCAGCGAACGATCCGTCTTCAACTCCTCCCGTTTTTCCAGTTCGGAGATATCGGTTTCCACAATACCGTCCTCCGTTCTATCCTCCGTATAGTTACTACGGTCGAACACCTTCAGTCCGCGCTGAAACGGAGTACTGATAGCCCACGACAAACCAGCCTTTATATCCCCTCTCGTCAACGAGAATTTCGCACGTCCGTAGTGAGAGTCAAGATCTACCACCTCACCACCTGCCTTAATTACATCTCCTTCTACTCCGGGACGTGTTTCTATTCGCTCCTCCTGAACTTCAACCCGCATCGATTCTACTCCCGTAATGGTCACATTATACGTATAGTGCGTATTGCGGCATACATCATAGTTGTTCACCAGTTCTACGTTATTACTCCAGTCTACCCCATTATCTTTTTTATTTCCCGTTCTACCCAGATGCACGGTATACGTCACATCGGCATTATAAAAATCCGTACCATGTTGAAAAGAAAGCGTACCCCGTATCGTGACATACGTCGAGTTTTCCGGAGCAAAGACAAAGTCGCCCGGCACATACTCCTGCCCTGGCTTTGTTTCGTCGACCTTATTCTCTGTTTTCGCTCTCTTTTCACGCAAGGCATACAGGTTCTGTACCTTCGAATAATTAGTCTCTTTCTCTAGGTTAGTTATTCTCTTTGTCGGCTGGCGACGGTTCTCCAGCAGATAGAACTCAAAATACAACCGATCGTCGTTCTCACGCTTGGCTTCGTCAAAATAATATTCCTTTCCGGCAGCCTGCATCGAAGCATATCCGTTCCCCGTGGTATTCTCCATGGTCTCCGCATAATCTTCGTTCTCACGAGGAACCAGGTAAGTTCCCTGCGGAATATTCTCCACCCGATAATATTTGGGAGTGAACGTCATGTTGGTATATCCTTCCTCACGACCATCTGCCCTCACATTAAAGGTGATACGCGCATCCACCCGCTCCAGATCAATTTTATCGGCAGCCCCTACCAGATTTCCCTGTGCATCTACCGCAATATCCGTTCCACCTTCGGTGTTTTTCAGCTGTCCGCACATCAGAAAAGCCATACGCTCCACACTCAGACTCACCGTTTCACCTTTATCCGTGCGTAACTGAGAATGCAAAGCCTTGAAGTCATCCAGATTCGTTACCGCATCCAACTGTTCATAGCTCAGCGTTCCTACTCCGGAGTTTGGGTTTGCAACGGCAAAAATCTGTTGTCCCGTGCCCGAATACATATCCAAGGTCACAGTACCAGAACCCGTAGTATTGACAGATTGCAGATAAGTTTTGCCCGATATCTCCCCGTTTCGCTTGAAAGCAATGACAAACAGTCGCTGTACCGTCTGCTCTACCGTAGCATCCTGTGCCGAACGCGATTCCACAGCACTCGCGGCCACATTGAACTTCAGGTTTACCGTTACCGGCACACCCTCCTTGATATTGTAACCATTCACAATTTCTTCGTCTGCACAGGCCGTGAGAATAGCCACAAGCCCCAACAGCCACACATATATCAGTTTCATCTTTCTCATAGTCATTCCTCCTTTCAATTAAAACTGGGTACATCATTCGTTTTCGACGTCCAAGGGCTTACCTTCCACTCTATTGTCACTTGTTTATTAACCAACAGCGTGACATTCACATTCAACTGCTGTCCGGCTTTCAGCTCCTTCAACTCTGCATTGTTTATCTTAAACACCACCTCGTGTGTCTTGCTTCCCCAAGTAGCCGTAAGCTTGTAAGCATTCCCACTTGTCCACGGATACAGATAACGTATGTATGGCGACGCATCAGCTACCTCGCCGACAGGTACTTGCAGCGTACCCTCGTTTCCAAACTTAACCGTACCACTACCTGCCGTACCTTGCGGATAAGAGTTTGTATAAATATCCTTGAATAAATATCCCTGATTGGCAATACCCGATATCGCAACATCCGTCAGATCGACAGACTCTCCTGTCTGGTTGTCGAAATTCAGTACCACCTTGGCAAGCGGGAACAAAAGATTCATGGTAGACGATGTCTTTTCACTCGGCCCCACCGGGATAGTCTTGAAAGCTGCCTGAGGAATCAGACTCAAAGCAGGGTTATTGAAATCTTCAGTAAGAATATGTGATTTCAGCGCACTTAAACCCTCCAGACTTTCCCCGCCAGTCAGGAACGCATCCTCATTGGCAATGGCATAAAAGTCAAAATTTTCACCATCCTTATTGACAGTCAGCTCCGAAAAGTGAATGACCTTCTGCTTTTCGCCAGGCTGAATGTCATAGCTCACATTATAAATGATATCATTCGTACCACTGCGCGCCACAATTACACGCAGTTTGCGCATTTGTTCCTTGTCCAGCAGGTTTTCGGCAGTAACATTATCCGAAACACGCGTAGGGAAAGTCATCGTGACCGAAGCCTTCCCTCCCACAGCCGGATCGTTATCCTTTATGCAAGAAACAGAAAGCAAGGCTACAGCCACTACAGCCACTGCCAGCAGACAATATGTTCTAAAATGTTTTCTCATAGTATGCTCCTCCTTACATTACTGCCAGTCTGGCTCAATATCTTCTACATACCATTCGGGAAGCCTGATACTTACTCCCACCTGATCGAACACTATCGATATAGGCAGCAGCGCCTCCTGTTTGGTTACATCAATATCTTCCCGGTATCTGTTCAGGTAGTTGAGGATATTTCCTCTTACCAGTTCCACACCAGTATTTTTATCTTTCAGCACCAGTTGGTGTGCACACGTCGTCTCGTCCAGACTGGTTTCATGATCCAGCCGGAACAGAGCAAAGTCACTGGTATGATAGCAATTCTTCTCTGCATCGTAAACCAGTTCCGGATAAATGGTACCCTTCACCTCCGTGTTAATTTCATTCTCGAACGAGGTCTGTGCATTCGAATTTTCAAAACTCAATTCATACGGTATGTCGGCACGGCTTTGCGGAGCAGGCAGACCGTAAATCTCTACTTCGGTATCTACGTGCGAGCTGTACAGCGTCACCGTATCCCGATACATGACACCTTCCTGATCAGGCATAACAAACTCTTGCTGACCCATATAGTTGTCATCATGATTAATTACATTTCTCGAATCATCATTCCAGAACGGCGACTGGATATAAATATCCGAAAGACGGTTGGCATATATATTTTCTACAGCCGTATGGTCGTAGGCATTTCCTATTGCCACTACTTTGTAACGTTTTCCATACTGTAACCGGAACGACGGTACAGCATCAAAGTTCTTCAGCTCGTCCTGAGTGTAATGGCCGACCCCCATAATGTGTCCGCCCTCATCGAAAACATACAGGTCTACTTTACTCATGTACTTATATAATACGTCCGTATCACCATCTGCCAGATACTGGAAATAAATGGTGACATTATCACAATCATCCAGATCTTCCTTGACGCAACTGCTCGACAGGACGAAAACCGGCAGTGCCATCAACATTATTTTCAGAAACTTTATCATATTCGTTCTTATGAATGTTATAAAACTGTATGTTTTGGGAAATGGAGTCTGGCGGATGATTCCGCCAGACTTTGATTATAGAGAAATGAGGTTATTTAGCCCATTCAGCATCGATGGTTTCCACAGTCCATGCGGCTTCTTCAACAGTTACTTCTACACCATACAAGGTATTTCCACCTTCATCACCGATGATGTTTTCATCTGTCAGTTTAGCGCTTGTAATGCGATAGATATGTCCCGGTTCAAATTTGGTAATCTGAGCACCACCATTTTCTGCTGTCTGCTTGTAAGATGTAATCATCGCATAGCGAGGAGCTGGAAGCGGGTGGTCAGTACTATTTGCTTCAGATTGATTGAAATAAATCTTGAAAATAGGAAGGTTCTCTGCACCGTCAGCACCATAGAAATAGTAAGCATATGCCTTGCCTGCAGTTTCCGGCCATGTCTGGTTAGGAGTCAGGAAATCGGTTTCAGTAGCTGCATCTTGTAAAATAGCTAAATCACCTGTACCTGTAGCGTTAGTACCGTCATAACTATAATCTGTAGGAGTATCTGATGCACATGGGAATGCACCGTTAGCATAAGTTACGCCAGTTCCTTCAGCATATACATTGTCCAGATATACACCGGCAATTTTCAATGTTTTATAAGCACAATCACCAGCAGCGTGAGTATCAGTAATATGCTGAATGCCTGACACTTCCAGGCGTGCTACCGGAATAGCCAGCTTGACTGAAGCTGTATACAGCTGGTAGGTCTTGTTTTCATCACCTGAGTTAGCACCTGTTTCATAATTAGCACCACCTTCTTTACCCGGAGAAGATGTAGTACTTGATAAAGTAATAGCATTTTGTCCTACTTCACCATAGGCAGGAACTCCAGCCGGAGCACTTGTAAAGATGGTAGGAGCCTCACCTACATAAGAAGCTTTTCCACCATTCATAGAAACCGTAATCTTTTTAGGTTCTTTTACATTCCAGAATGTAACCGATGACTGTTCAGCCAATTCTTCAGTAGACAAATCAATTGATCCTGAACCAGTAGTAGCTTCCAATTTGATTGTAACGTTACCTGTGACAGGCACAGTAGTAACCGTTGTTCCATCTACTATCGCTCTCGACATCGAAGGACTTACAATATTGATCGTCACTGCACCAACACCGTCAGGCAACTGAGTGTTGTCTACTACTTCTTCATTTGAGCAGGCAAACAAACCCAAACCTGCAAACGCCCACAATAAACTCTTAGAAAATTTCATAATACAAAAATTTAAAAGTTAATACTCTCATATCTAATTATTCTCATTTCAGCTGTTTTCTACTCCGCCATCAGGTCCAGATACGCCTGCAGCGCCTTCAGGTTCTCTGCAGCAGGAGCATAGCCCGCTTTGGAAGCCCGTCCGAACGCTTCAACCGCCTTTTCCGGCTGACCGTTCTTCACGTATGCCGTACCCAGCATGTTCAGCAGCGCACCGTCCTGAGGAGCCTTCTCCAGCAGAGCCACTGCCTCGCCGGCACGCTGTGCCTCCAGCAGCGCCAGTGCCGCATTGTTCACCGCCGTCACGTCCTGCGGATAAGTCTTCGCACCCGTCAGCAGGCAGTCGATGTACTGCGGCGTACCCTTGCCGTAGCTGTCCGCTACCTTGTGAATCTCGCTCACGCTCATCAGCTGCGGGCTCTCGGTTATCATCTTGCGCCCTTCCTCTATGGTAAAGTGACGCACGTTATACTCTATGCGGTACTCGTTGCGGCGCACCGGAGCATACACCTCGTTCACCAGCTTGGTATATACCGCTGCCGGCACCAGCTTCTTCAGTTCCGCCTCGCAGGCATCCTTGTCGTCGCCGCAGCCATCTATCAGCTGCAGAATCTCCTGCTGCTGCTCCAGCTCCGTATGGCGTTCCACCTCCTTGCGCAGTGCGTCCCAGTCCTCGCCCTTCCACGCTACATGGTACAGCGAGCGGTCTATTCCGTCCAGATCGCGGCGCACATAGTCGGTAAACGCCTGCGCACGCCGTTTCGACAAGTCCATGTTGTATTTCATCGTACCCTCGGGCGACGCATAACCCGTTACGTAAATGCCTGTAATCGTGAGGTCGTGATTGTCGCGCACCACCTGAAACGACTCCTTCACCTTCGCCAGTTCCGCGCGGTTCTGCTTGTAAGCCGCATCGATGCGGTCGCTGTTCTGGCGGAATTCCAGCCGGGCCACCCTCGTTTCCGAGCGGCGTTTCACCTCTTCTTCCTTCGGCTCGATGAACGGAGCCACGTACACCGGATTCATGGCAGGGAATATAGTGCCTCCGTAAGCCGTTTCGCTACCCTCTTCACACTGTGCACAGCCCGTGACGTATGCCCGCAGCTCCACGCTTCCGTCTATCATCCACCGCTTGAAAGGCACCGATGCCTCGTACGAAACCGTCTGTTCCGAACCGTTGTCGCGGCGCACCACCAGCAGCGCGTCCTCGTTGAATTCTTCCCCGTTCAAGACACGTGCACGCTGCTGTACCCTGTCGCGCGTCTTTCCGTTGATGACAAACGGAGGCAACTCCTGCTCCATGCTGCCGTCGGCTGCCACGATGACAGGCACCACCCGCAGCGAATGCTGTCGGTTCATCTTCAGGTTGTCCAGCCCGATTTCCATTTTCACGTTCGCCTTGCGGTCCGCCGTTTTCGTCACCTGCGGTCCGTCGATGTTCACCGCCTCCAGATAAGGTACCTGCGCCCCTGCCGAAACAGCGGCAAACAACATTGCTGCAGAAAAGATATATTTCTTCATCGTACGTTCCTCCATCATTTAATTATGTAAATCAACGATACCGCCGCCTTGGTCAGCCCGAAGTAATCCTTTGTGTCGGAGCCTCTCCACTCGCCGCAGTGCGGACAGTCGTACATATCATAGTCGGCACGGATCCATCCCGCCCCGATTTCCAGTCCCAGGTTCCAGCGGTTTCCCAGCACGAACTGATAGCCGTAGCCCAGTCCCACGCCGTACATGTTTCCCTGATACCGGTAATCCTTGAACGAAGGAAAAATCTTCAGGTCCATATCTGCCACGTTAAAACCTCCGCCCAGTGCATGAAGAGCAAGAAAATGTCCGTTGAAGGCTTCACAGAACCAGTACCGCGCTTCCGGTTGTACCAGCCAGTGCTTCATCTTCCGGTCATCACCTAAATTAAAGGGATTATAGTTTCCCGAAACATCAATGCTCCATTTGGGAGCTACCCGAAACTCAGCCCCCACATTCAGCGTTGTGGTTACATCATAAAGAAGGTTTGTCTTGACCGCTATTTTCTGGGCTGAAACGGACATACCTGCTATCAGAAAGGTTATTAATGCAAACAGTTTTCTCATAGTCCTTTGCTCTTAAGTTTTTACGTAGTGCAAAGTTATCAAATGCTAAAATACTGTCAACAAAAATTAATTTCCAATCTGTCGTATGAAAAGGAGGAAAACAGTAGAAAAGATTACCAAAAAATCATAACAACCGTATTTACAATAGATTACAAGAACAAGAAATGGACAATATAAGAAGAAAATTCTACGTTCTATTTTTACATTTTATTACGAAATAGATTAGGACTCATACCATATTTATCCTTAAACAAACGATAAAAAGTAGACAAATTAGGAATGGCACTTTGTTCAGCTATTTTACTAATAGGCCATTCGGGATTCTCGTGAAACAGCTCGATGGCATATTCCAGCCTCAGGCTGTTCAGGTAAGCAGCCAGATTGGTGTTGCCAAACTCTTTCAGCACACCTGCAAAACGGTTCTTGTCCACTCCCATGATACGCGCATACTGGTCACGCCCCAGACTATAGTCGAGGTAAAGTTTCTCCTGACGCACCCTCCTGTCGAAAAGGGCAAACAATTCCTCGTTCGAAAAGCGCGAAAACGCCCCCTTTCTGGGTACTTCCGGCACTGCCTGCTCCACTACCTCTTCCGCAGCCTTTTCCTCCTGTTTGCCGGTATCGGCTGTTTTCCTTCCGGCATATTGTCCCTTTTTCAGCAGATACTGGTGCAGCACCTTCAGCTTCTCCAGCTCCACAATCCGAATACGCATCTTCCCACCTTTCCGCATGAAGCCCCCCAGCGCCAGCAGCGACAGCAGCAATAGACCCGTCAGCACACCGAGCCAGATAGTCTGTACGCGCAACTTCTCCTCCGTTTCCTCCAGTTCCTCCCGGGCAGCCAGCGCATTAAACAGGTCAGTGTTCTCCAGCAGATAGTTGCGCTCGTTATTCAGCCGTATAGCCTGCTGGATAGACAGCCTGCGCTTTGCCACCGCATAAGCCTTCCGGTAGTCGCCCACCGCCTCGTAAGCTACACACGCCTGCTGCAGGAGCCGCTCATACGAAATGTTGAGCGTATCACGCCGGTCCATCTCCCTGACGTATGCCTGTGCGTTCACGATAACCTGATCGTAATTCTTCATGGTAAGCAGGTAGTCGTTTATCTCCAGACGTCCCACAAGGGTTTTCGAGAAATGGGTACCAAGAAACAACTCGTAATACTTCTCATCCTCGAATTCCTTCCCCAGCATATGGGCAAGAAAAGCCATCTTGCTGTACAGATAGCCCGACTGGTTGTCGCGCCTCAGTTCCGGCAGGCGGGAAAGCAGCTTGCTCCGTTCCAGTCCTATCTGCCATGCCTCAGCATACTTCCGGTCGCTGATGTAGTACATCATCAGGAAGCCATACGTATGCGACAGGTAGTAAATCTCGGTTTCCGATTTTCCTCCTTCCAGCAGCTTCTCCGCACGGAATGCACATTCGTATGCCTTCTTGCTCAGGCTCAGCCTGCGGTACAGATAGCCTTCGGACAACAGCATGCCGGCAAGCATGACATGATCCGAAATCGAAGTAGCATACTCCTTGCCCTTGCGGATGTAACGGGTAGCCTTGTCCAGCGAAAACGCAAAGACCGACGCCTCCGCCAGTATCATAGATATCCGACGGTACAGCACGGTGTCCGATTTTATTTCTACCGAATGATAGGCTTTCTCGGCACTGTCCAGCGCCCTTCCAAACATCGACAGACGGAAATAAGCGCACGAACGGATATACTCCAACTGATACGACGGGTATTGTGCCTTCTGCTGTAGGCTGTCAATCTGCCTCAAGGCTACTTGCGGAAACAAGTAAGCCTGTTCCCGAAGATCAGTCAGCCTCGAAGCAGAATATCCAGCCGCAACAACAAAAGACAATATGATAAAGAGGAAATATCTCATTTTTTATCGTATTTTTACAATTTTATTCTAACAAAATCGGTGCTGTAAAATTATTTACACCTCAAAACTACAAAATAAATTAATAAAGGCTCTTTCTTCAAAAATAAAATTATTGTAGTGTAAGTAAAATTGTCTTAATACCAATAATCGAGATTGACCTCTTTTTCTTACGGTTCTCCCAGCCCCCTTACGATCACCTCCACTTCCGGCTTCAGGAAAAACTTGCGATGCTTGTCGTGTCCCAGTGCCGCCAGACCCTCGCGGATGGAAGGACAGCGGTACATCCACCGGTACAAGTTGCGCCGTGCCGTCTCCGGCGAACGGTTCGGAAAATACAGGCAAGCCAGCTCTGCCTTGCCGTAGATACGCAGACGGAATGTTCCGTCGGATTCATCTTTTTTCATCGTACACCTCACTTTTTACGTCGTACCACCTTCTTGTGCGGAGCCACCCGCTCGAAGGCCAAATCGTCCATCATCTCCTTCAGTACGGTGCCCGGACGAAAATGCACCCATACCTTGCCCAGCATCGACGGACGGAAGTCGGCCTCGCACTTCACGCCCTCGCTCTTCACCCCCACCTGCAGCGAACCGATGTCGCCCAGACGGATAATCTCCCCGTTGCACAGCCCGTTGCCTATCTCCTCCTCCAGCGCCGTGAGCACCGCCAGCGTGTCCGCCTTGGTCACCGTGCAACGCTCCTGAATGCGCACTGCCATGTCGGCAAGCGACACCACCCCGCGCGCCTGAGCCCGGGCGTAGTACGTCACCCCCGCCGAAAGGTCCCGCGGATCAACGCGCGGCACCACCGAATATGTCACCGATCTTTCCTTCATTGTTCTTCTCCTTATACGATTTTCCCGGTACAGCCACATGCACGCCCTCGAACTCGCCGATTTTCGTCATGCTGGGATTGTACCCGTAATACACTTTCCCCGTCGCCCCGTTACGATGCTTGGCGAGGGTAGCGATCCCCATTCCCTTGGTCGAGCAGCCCGTGTCGGGATCCACCCGGATGTGATACCGCTCCGGACGGTGCAGCAGAATCACCAGATCGGCATCCTGCTCTATCGCCCCGCTCTCGCGCAGGTGACGCAGCTCCGGACTCCCCGCCCGATCCTCCGCCTGACGGTTGAGCTGGCTCGACACGATGACCGGACAGCCCAGCGAACGTGCCAGCCCCTTCAGCTTGCGACTGCACTCCGCCACCTCCTGCTCGCGCGTACGCCCCGGGTTCACCGTGGCAAGCAGTTGCAGATAGTCCACGATGAGCAGCCCCAGCTCCCCCTTCGCCCGCAGCGACTTGGCGATGACACACAACTGATCGACGTTGATGTACGGCGTATCGTCCACATGCACCGGCAGCGCACTCATCCGTTCCGCCATGCTCCGATAATAGATGATGTTCCAATTTTGAATGAAT
>ERZ779888.172-NODE-172-length-82616-cov-51.700488_pt1 | contig 82616 bp, 64 predicted proteins | sample MGYA00511245_ERZ779888 | MGnify/ENA primary metagenome ERZ779888 (study PRJEB29588, sample SAMEA2155255) | human gut metagenome | biome: human gut; feature: human-associated habitat; material: faeces | place: Denmark | collected 2008/2010 ...
TTTGGGAATGCCGCAATTGCGGACATATCGTTGTTGGTACTACGGCTCCCGAAACATGTCCTGTATGTAAGCATCCGCAAGCTTATTTTGAAGTTCGTAAAGAAAATTATTAAAGAGAGAAAAAAATGAAAGAAAAGTTTTATATTTGTCGCCATTGCGGTAACTTAATCGGTCTTATTCACGATGCGGGCGTCCCTATGATGTGTTGCGGACAAAAGATGGAGGCGCTGGTTCCCAACACCACCGAAGCGGCGGGAGAAAAGCACTTGCCTTTTGTGAATTTGGAAGACGGTTCCGTTTATGTAAGAGTCGGCGAAACAACCCATCCCATGACCGAGGATCACTACATTCAATGGGTTTATGTTGAAACTGAGAATGGCGGTCAGCGGAGAGCCTTTAGGCCTGGCGATACACCGGAAGCTACCTTTTGCACCGGCAAGGATAAACCTGTTGCAGTTTATGCTTACTGCAACCTCCACGGACTTTGGAAAACTGAAATCAAGTAAAAGTAAAATCGCCTGCCAAAACATCTTGGCAGGCGATTTTTCATATCTTTTCAATTATAAATAAAAAATTTTGAAATACTTACAAAGACGGATAACTCCAACCCTTATTTTCAAAACAGCATAGTTTTGGCATAGATTTTGGCATAGATTTTGCTAAAAGATATGAAAATTGATGCTTGAAACATAAAAAACGAGGCAAAAGAGACGAAAAATACACACAAAAGCGCGCGATTTGCAAGAAAATTGCCTATTTTAGAGCAATTTGGCGGCTTAGAATCAACTCCTAAGCGAAAGGCCGTGGGTTCGACTCCCGCCAGGAACGCCATATATGCTCCGCAATAGCGGAGTTTTATTTTTTATTTGTAGGAAAGGTTATTTACGTGATACAATTTATAAAGAAACAGCATATTTTAGTTTTTTACATTAAGCCATAAACAAAAACATTCGGAAAACAATTATAAAAAGCACAAATTACTACTACTCTTCTACAATAATTGATTTCTTACTTCAAAAAAATGAAGGAATACTTGGCACTATCTATTCAAATGATCCGCATGCTGAAACCAAATTACAGCAAGCTATGAATATCTAAAATCTGTCGTCGAATAAAAAATATAAATTGCTAAAATCGCTAATTAAAAACCACCGTACTGTACGGTGGTTTTTATCACAAAAATGCCCGCAGAGTGTCTGCGGGCAGAGGGTTGGTTAGATGTTTTGAGGCGAGCTATTCGCCGATTTTTTTAAATTTGCCTTTTTCCCATTTTTCACTGAGAGGAACTTTTTGGTCGTCCCTGAGGTCGAGGCCGATGGTTCCGCCGGGATTAAGAATGCCGTCCGGATCGAAATGATGTTTCAAGGTTTTCAGCACTTCCATTCTGTCGGTGCCGATTTGTCCTTCGAGCCACGGAGCGAACAGTTTTCCGATGCCGTGGTGGTGACTCATGCAAGCGCCGGATTTTTGAATGGCGTCCAAAATTCCGCTGTGATATTCGACGAATTCATCGATGTCCTCGAGATGCGCAATGAAGATGAAATAAAGGTTGGCGCCCTGCTCGTAGCAGTGAGAAATATGCGTGGTGCAAACGGTTTTCGGGCGAGATTTGCAGTATGCTCTGACGCTCTTATAAACTTTAGGCATGCTGTGCCAATCTACCGCGCACTCCAAGGTGTCGATCATGATGCCGAAATCCTGAATGTTGTCGCGCATATAGCTGTCGTTGAAGCGGCCGCCTTCCCAGCTCTTGCAGACGAGCCCCGGAAGCTGCATTGCTCCGTGCTTTTTGCAAATTTTGGTGAGTTTGCGTTTTATGAGTTTCTGGAGCGCTTTGTCGCCGTCGTTGAAACCGAGCATCAGGCATCTTTCGCCCGGTTTGTAGCCGAAGGTGCCGAGCATTTTGCCGACTATATTCTCCTCGACGCCGTATAGGTGCAGCATGAAGCTGGTTTCTTCTTCGTCGGAAAGACGGAATGCCGACGGATGACCGAATTCGCCCTGCATAACTTCGCGCATGGCTTTCTGCCCTTCCTCGAAGCTGTGGAAAATGAAGCAGAAACGGGTGCGATCTTCAGGGTGATACTTAAAGACTTTGAGGGTAACCTCCGTCAGCACACCGTACGTACCTTCGCTGCCCATCATAATCTGATCTACGTCCGGGCCGCAGGCTTTGCGAGGGACTATATCGGTTTTAAGTTTACCGACAGGCGTAACGTATTCCTGACTGACGACTATGTCTTCGATTTTGCCGTAATAGGTGCTGTTCTGACCGGCGCCTCTGGTGACAACCCAGCCGCCGACGGAAGAATATTCGAAGCTTTGCGGAAAATGTCCGCCGGTGTAACGGCATTTCGTGCCGAAGTTTTTCGGAGCTTCGTTGAGGATTTTTTCGTATGCAGGTCCCATAAGTCCCGGCTGAACGGTGATGGTCTGATTGATTTCGTCGAACGACACCACTTTGTTGAAGTGACGTCTGAGGTCCAAAGTTACGCTTCTTCTAAGGATAGCTTCCGGGCCTCTCGTAACGCTGCTGCCGCCGCCGTAAACGTAGAGGTTGATGTGATCCCTGACGCAGACGGCCATAATCTTTTCGACATCCTCCGTGGTGGACGGATAGATGACCGCATCCGGAGCGTTTTCCACTATTCCGTGGCGAAGCCTGAGTATGTCGAGCATGGTTTTGCCGTAGCTCACGCTGACGCGGCTGTTGTCGTCAATTGCCACGTTATCGTCGCCAACTATGCTCTTAAACTCCTTAATCTGTGATTCCGTCAACGCGCAAGGTATGTCGCACTTGACTTTTTCAAGCCCCAGATAGTGCCATTCCTTGAAGTCGTCGTCGGTGAGGTCGAAGGTCTTTTTGACGAGCTTGTAAAGCCCCTCTTTCGGCGGTTTGTTGAAGGTCGGATCGCCCCACTTAAAATGATTGCGATAGCTGTCGGAAGGCGCAACTTCCGTGTACCACTTCGGCTCGAAGCCTTTGTAAGGTTTGTGTCCCATAATATATTCTCCTTATTTTTTATCCTTTAAGAAAGTCGGCGGAGTCGATGTCGGTTTCGCCGCTTATCGTTACGTCGGAACGGACGGATTCGGTTTCGCACAAAACGTCCTTGATTTCCGAATAGAACTTTTTGTTGGCCTTGTATATCTTTTTGTAAACTCTGTCGAAAAGCTGTTGATAGATTTGGTGATTTTTCGGGTTCGGCTGATATTCCTTGACGACGTGCGACATTGCTTTGACGGCCTCGTCGAGGTTTTTGAATTCGCCCATACCTACGAACGCCGCCATAGCGCAACCGAGTGCGCTGGTTTCGTAGGTCTGCACTTTCTGAACCTTCAATCCCGCAATATCCGCAGTTATCTGACAAATTACGTCGCTGTTTGCGCCGCCGCCCGAAACCGTCAGGCGTTTGACGCTGTAGCCTGCGCGTTTTTCCATACGTTTCAGGCCGTCGTAAAGCGCATAGCCTATGCCTTCGATTATGGCGCGGTAGAGATGGATGCGGCTGTGAACGTCGCTGAAGCCGATTATGCACCCTTTTGCCTCCGGAGTTTTCACGCCCGGCGACCAGTACGGTTGCAAAATAAGCCCCTGACTTCCCGGAGGAACCTCGGAAAGTCGTTTGTTAAGAAGTTCTTCCGGCGAAATACCCAGTTTTTGAGCTTCGACGACTTCTTTTGAGGCAAATTCGTTTTTGAACCAGGTTACCATCCAGTACCCTCTGAACACGAGGGTTTCGGGATTGAACTTGTCGGGATAAAGCGACGGATATGCAGGCATAAACGCCGACGGACTGACGTGCTTGTCGGTCGTAAGCTGCACCGACGCCGCAGTGCCCATGCTTAAACTTGCCACGTCGTTTCCGACGCAACCCGTTCCGAGCGTTTCGCAGCCCTTGTCGCTTCCGGACGCAATAAACGGCAAGCCGACCGGAAGTCCCGTTGCCGCGGCGGCTTCTTCGGTGATGCCGCCTATCACGCTGCACGGAGGACAAAGCTCTGCCATCTGCTCGTCGGTGCAATCGAAAATGTGTCTTGTCAGATCGCTCTTTTTGAGCCATGTTTTGCGCTTGTAGTCAAACGGAAAATGACCGATCATCGAAGCGGTGCTGTCCACCAGCTTCCCGGTGAAACGATAGTTTACGTATGCGGAAAATTGCGTATATTTGGCCGTGTTGGCCCAGACTTCCGGCTCGTTCTTTTTGATCCAGTTGCAAAAAGTGGCTTCTCTTTGCATGATAACCGTGTCGTACATTCCGACACATTTGAAAAGCGCTCTCTGCCAAAGCGGAATTCCTTCCTCTGCATGGTCCAGTCGTCTTGCGTCCAGATACAAAATGACGGGTCTTATGACGTTTAGATCCTTATCCCAGCACACCACCGCGTCCCTGAACGTCGTTACGGACGCCGCGCCGATTTTGCTCCACACTTCCTCTCCGACCTCATTTTTGAGCATAAGCGAGGTTTCCGAAAGCTTTTGCCAGTAAAAATCGACGTCCTGCTCCGCCCAACCCGGTTTTTTGCTGTAGTAAGCAGGCGAAAACGGATTTTTGACTTTGCCGACGGTGTTGCCTTTGTTGTCGAAAATCAAAGCCCTGACGCTTTGAGTGCCAAAATCGTACGCAATGACGTAAGGTTTTTTATCCATAGTTTTCTCCTTAAAAGTTTACTCCGACATATCGGACGACGAAACGAGGTTCACTCCCGTTCCGAAAAGATTTGCCACAATCACTTCGCCGCGCTTCACGCGCCTGCTTAAAACGACGGAATTTGCAATTTTCATACAATCGGCCATTTTGTCTTTCGGAATATCTGCCGAGGTTCTCACCGGAAGCACGGGCCTGTCCTCAAAAACCGTCCTCACCGTGGTGCAAACGGTGCGCATCGGGCAAGTCATTTCGTCCAGCGCGAATTTTTTGCCTCTCGGACATTTGTTGCCCGTAACTTCTCCGTCCGTTACGGTCAGCTTGCAGCTGTTAGGACATACTATACAAACCAATTCCATATTCTAATCCTCCAACGAAAGTTCGACGCTGCCGCCGTTTTCCAGACCGTACTGTGAAAAGTCAAACGTAAGTCTTTCCATCTCAGGCGGGCGCAGGAACGCGTATTTCTTTTTGAACACTTCGTTTCCGTTCACCTTGATTTTGAAGGTCGCGCCGTTACGCGCCGCAGAGCTTCTGAAATAGATGATGGTTTCATCGAGATTTTCGCTTACGTTGAGCTTTTCCGGAACGACGTACAAAAACTCTTTGCCCGCCGAAATATCCACGTATTCAGGCTGTTTTCTGACGTATTCGGCCGCGTTTTTGCCCGCCTCAACCGCACATTCCGACACGTAATCAACCAAATCGTTGACGTGAAGTGCGTTTCCTGCCGAAAACACTCCTTCGACCGAAGTCATAAACTTCTGATCGCACACAGGCCCTTTCGCGCGGCCGTCCAGCTTGACGCCCAAAGATTCGGCCAGCTCGTTTTCGGGGATAAGTCCGCAGGACAGAATGAGCGCGTCGCAAGGGATAATTTCTTCCGTTCCCTTGATCGGACGCATTTTGTCGTCCACTTTCGAAATTTCCACGGCCTCTAACCTGTCTTCGCCGAAAACTTTAGTTACGGTGTGAGAAAGATGAAGAGGAATGTCGAAATCCACAAGACACTGATGTATGTTTCTGGTGAGGCCCGAAGGCTCGGGCTTCACTTCGTAAACGCCGACGACTTCCGCTCCTTCGAGGGTAAGCCTTCTTGCCATGATAAGGCCTATGTCGCCGCTGCCCAGAATGACGCAACGTTTGGTCGGCATAAATCCCATCAGATTGACGAAATTCTGCGCCGTTCCGGCCGTGTATACGCCGGCAGGTCTGGTGCCCTGCACGAATATCTGTTTTGCCGTTCTTTCCCTGCAACCCGTGGCGAGCACTATTGTTCTGGAAGTAACGGACGAGGCGCCCTCGTCGTTGACGTATTCTATTTCGAAACCTTCGTCAAGCTTGGTTATTTTGGTGACGAAGGTTTGTTTCAAAACGTCGGCAGAGGTTTCTTTAAGCATATCTATAAAGCGCTCCGCATACTCCGGCCCCGACAGCTTTTCGCCGAAGGTTATAAGGCCGAACCCGTCGTGAATACATTGTTTCAAAATGCCCCCGAGACGTTTTTCGCGCTCGATAAGAAGGGTTTTCCCGCCGTTGTTGGAAGCAGAAATTGCCGCCGCAAGCCCCGCAGGGCCGCCGCCTATAACAACTACGTCGTACGTCATACTATTTTCCCTCCTTGGTCTTTCCGAGAAGCATCGGACTGCGGTCGTTGCCTTTCATAACTTTTTCCGGCGAAATGCCCGCTTCCTTTGCGATTATGTCCACAACCATCGGTCCGCAGAACCCGCCTTGGCATCTGCCCATACCAGGGCGACACCTGCGCTTTATGGCGTCCACGCTGTACACCGGAATCGGCGAACGCAGACAATCCAGAATTTCACCCTTGGACACTTCTTCACATCTGCATACGATGACGCCGTAGTCCGGATTTTGTTTTATGAACAAATCTCTTGAGGTTTTGTCCATATCCGCAAGGTGCGGAGGCCCTTTGCGCTTAGGGTTGAAATAGACGTTAGGTTCCACCTTCATATCTTGCCCCAGCATGTCGAGCGTCCATTTTTCAACGTCCACGGCAATGGCCGGCGCGGCGGTAAGCCCAGGCGACTGAATGCCCGCAACCTCAATAATATTTTTGGTGAAGATGCCCGGTCTGACAACGAAGTCTTCTTCGTACGTTGGAGCGCGAACGCCCGAAAAATAGGTGATGATATCGCTTCTCTTAAGCGGTTCGCCAACTGTCTGTTGTTTGCGGAAAATGCTGTTTATGCTGCCGATATCGGTGGTATAATCCTCTTTTTGCGGAGTTTCGATGGCGTTAGGCCCAACCAACACGTTGCCGTCCGCGGTGTGAATGACGCCGCCGCCCTTGGTGTTGGACTTGCTGTTTTTGACGTTAAAGAAGTTTTTGAGCTTCTCGAAAAAGGTTTTGGCTTCCTTCTGCCCCGCCTCCGGAATGCCCGCAAACGGACTTCTCGCAATGGAGGTCCTCGTCAGCCAGCCGACCTTTTTGTCCATAATGAGGTTGGTGCCTTTTCGAGGGTGAATGGTGAAGGTTCTGTCGCCGGCGAGGTCCGCGATCGTGTCGGAAAAAGCGCCCGCGCAGTTTATGACCACTTTCGGTTTTATCGTTCCGTGATTCGTAACCACTTCGCTGATTTTATCGCCGTCAAGCTTTATATCCAGAACGGCGGTGTTCAAAAACACGTCCACTCCGTTTGCCGCGGCGTTTTCAGCCAAAGCTACGGTGAGCTTATACGGCGAAACGATGCCGCCCGTCGGCATAAATATACCTCCTTGCGACCAGCTCGGAATGTACGGTTCGTGGCGCAGCAGTTGTTCTCTCGTTTCGTATCTGAGGCCTTTCACTCCCAAAAGCTTTGCCTGAATTTTGAATGCGGGAGCAAGCACTCTTTCCCATTTGCGGTAAAAGAGCAGCATGTGACCTGTTCTTTCGAATTTGACGTCCAGATCCTTGCACATTTCGGTGTACATTTCGTTGCCGGGAATGGTGTAGCGAAGTTTTTGAGTGTTTCTGTGCAAATCTATGCCGACGTGCACGCAACCGTCGTTACGCGACGACGCGCCGAGGGCCACGTCGTAGTCCTTTTCTAAAAGTGCAACCTTAAGCTTCCATTTCGAAAGCTGCCTTGCAATCGAGGCGCCGCATATCCCTGCGCCGATTATGACGACGTCGTACTCCGCCCCGTCCAAAACGTCGTCGTAAACGTCCGGAAGCTTGCAATTCGGCACGAAACCTTTAAGCTTGATGTCGTTAAGAACGCCGAGATAGTGCTTTTTGTCCACGGACGCTTTGCCGCATCTGACAATTTTATCCCAATCGTCCAGTTCGCCGGTAAGCCTTATGCAGCCTCTGACTTCTTCGACTTTGACGTCCGGAGAAATTTCGGCGACGGCCTTTTTGATTTTGTCGATTTTGCTCATAATTTATATCCTTTTTATTTATTTTACGGAGATAATAATATAATTATTATACCTTACCCGCCGTTTCAAGTCAACCCTTTCCGCCGCACAAAAAAACGCCCCTCGGTTTTCCGAGGAGCGCGTTTTTGAAAAGTTAATAGACGTTGACGGTTCCGTCTTCCAGAACTTCGACGGTGTCGCCGGTTTTGACGGCTTCCAAAAATTCGTCGCCGAGCATATCGACCGTCGGCATTTTTGCGTCCGCCCAGTTGTCGGCAAGGATTGCGCCGGCTGCCGCAAGGCTGTCGATTTCTTTGCTGAACAGCATGCAAGCAGGACCTCTGCCCATCTGCACCGCGCAGAAAAGCACCATTCCGCCCGTGGTGGAGCCGATGGTCTGCGGCAAGCACAGAGCTTTTCCGAACATAGGTTTGCCGTAGATGTCGGCGTTGTTCTGATCGTTGCATTTTGCTTCCTTGTCGCCGAACATAAGCGCTTTCTGGAAGCTTGCCAAGGTGTTGAACCCGCCGTGAGAAACGAGCGCTTCCGCTTTGACGGTTCCCGGAGTTACGACTCTGCCCTTAAAAGTTTTCATGCTATCTTACCTCCTTTCCCGTTGCGACGTATTTTGCCAGCTCGTCGGGATTGTAGTACCTGGCGGTGGTGTAGGTTCTGAGCTTGTTGCTGCAAGTGATGACCGGCGCTTTCGCGCAAAGTGGATTGTTCATATACATAAGCGGGCAGATGTTGCTGACCTTGACGCCCATGGATATGAGCTTGCCGTATTCCGGCGACTCCTTGAATTTTGCTTCGACGGCAGGAGGGCAAGTCATGACCGTGCGGATCTGAACCTTGTCGTTGCCTGCGGCTTTAAGTTCTTTTTCGAGAACGTGCGTCCAGTCTTTGATCTGGCTGAGCGAAAGATGCGGGCAGCCTATGAAAGCAAGCGACGGCTTTGCGTCCTTGTTTTTCCAGATGACTGGATAGTTGTCGTAAACTCTTTTGAGCTCCGCGTCGTCGATGACGTAAACTTTTGCGTCTTCTTTGACGAGGCTCCTTCCCTGTTCGACCGCTTCCGGAGTGAGGCCGTCGATGTGATAGAGTCCGACTGCGCCGTTGGATGCGGTGGCTGCGCCGAAGTCCTTAAGATAGTCCTTAACCTCGTCGGTGAGTTCGTTTCCGAGCCACTTGTCAAGGCCGACGACGTAAGGAACTTCTTCCATAACCTTCATGCCGATTGCGCTGCCCAAAAGCTGCGCAACCGGTTTTTGGGTGGTTTTGATTTCGACGATCCAGGTTGCTTTTCTGCCCTCGTCGGTGGTGAAACCGAAATCGGGCACGAACCCCGCGATTGAACCGAAAAGCTCGATTATACCGCTGTTTCGATTGCATCTTGCCCCTAATACGCTGTTTGCATAGACGACTGCGGAAGATTCCGCCCAGCTTAAAACGTCGCCTTTTTTAGGAGTGTTGCCGATTTCGTCGAAGTAGCAGGCGCAGGTGAATGCGTCGTCGCTCATAAGCCCCATTTTCTGAAGTTGGCCTTCGTAACGGGTTTGAGCGGAGTACATGATTTTGTTGAAAATAAGTTTTTGAATAGGGTTGACTTTGACGTTTTTATAGTCCAACGGCCTCGGATCGACGCTGAATTTCTGCCCCGAAACGCAACCTGCGGAAATAAGTTTGTCCATAAGATCGAACACAGGCTTCATAACCCCGATGCCGAAGCTGGTAACGAGGTGGCCGTATTCGCTGGTCACGGGGATCATTTTTTTGGCGCCGTAAGTTTCGCCGTATTGCACCAACGTTTTCATAACCTTGGCCATTTCTTCGCCTTTGGAGCCGTTTAAGATGGCCAGTTGTTCGTCTGTCAGTTGCATTTTATATTCCATACATTTACCTCTCTGTTAGATGCTGCGGCACTTGCGGTAGGAAGCTCTGACTGCTTCGAACACTCTTGCGCCCTTCAAGCTGTCGCCGATGTTGTAAACTTCAGGAGCTGCGTGTTCCTTGACGCACTCGAAGTAAAGTTCGTTGAGGCTCTTCACGCCGGCCGCCACGATGACGAGGTCGGCTTCGATCTTTCTTTCCACCGGAACGTTTTTCAGCGGACGGAGAGCGTCCAACGGATTTTCGACGTTTTCTGGGAGAATCGGGCTCCAGGTGAGGTACGGATCAGGTACGTTTTTGTGGGTGTTCTGTTCAACCACGACTCCGTCTGCTTCAACCTTCTTGAGCTTGGTGCAGTTCAGAAGTTCCACTCCGCCTTCCTCGAGGTAGTGAATGATATGGCCGCGGTTTGCGGTGCAGGCGTGGTTCATGATATATTTGTCCATTTCAACCACTTTGACGTCTTTGTCGAGTTCCCAACGGAGCATGTAAGCGGTTTCCGCGCCCACGACGCCGCCGCCGATGACGACCACTTTCTTTGCGTCCTTAACGAGTTCAGGTTTAACCAGAACGTCCACTGCGGACACGACGTTTTCGCCGTTGATGCCTTCGACAGGAGGCCTCATCTGCTTGCTGCCGGTTGCGGTAACGATGACGTCGTAGCCTTTTTCTTTAAGGCCTTGGGCCGTTGCTTCTTCTTTTATAAGATGGAAGCTGTCTTCTCTTTCCAGAACTTCGACGACGTGTTTGAGGTAGTCGAGGTAGTTTTTGACTTCGTATTTGATTTCGGCCTTGGAAGCAGGGATAAGATTGCCGCCGAGTTCGCCTTTTTCGTAGAGGTCAACCTGATGTCCGCGTTTGACGAGGGTGTCCGCCGCAACGATGCCGGCCGGGCCGCCGCCGATAACCGCCACTTTCTTGACGATTTCGCTGACAGGGATTTCACGGCTGTATTCTTCTTCGAAAGCCGTGCGCGGACAAACTGCGCATTGCGGATGTCCGCCTTCGACGAATTCGTTCAGACAGCCTTCCTGGCAACCGATACAAGGCCTGATGTCTTCCACTCTGCCTTCGTAAGCCTTTTGCGGCCAATCGGGATCGGCAAGCAGCGGACGACCGAGCATGATCATGTCGCATTTGCCGTCGCGGAGAGCTTTTTCCGCAAGGTCAGGATAACCGAGTTTGCCTACCGCAACGACAGGAACAGGAAGTCCGCTGTTTGCTTTGATGTTGTTTTCGGCAAAGTATTTTTTGACGATTTCCGCGATGTCCAGGAAGCATCCGGAAGGCATGGAAGAAGGAGGATGCGGCAACCACCAGTTGTCGTAGCATCCGAGGTCGACGTCGAACATATCAACGCCCGCTTCCACGAGGTGTTTCATATAGGTCAGAGTCTGCTCGCAGGTACGTTCGTTTTTGAACTTTTTGAGCGGACTGGTGGTGTTCATTCTGTCTTTATAGGTGGCGTTGAGAGCAAGGCTCAGGTCGATACGGTACATAATCGGATAACGTGCGCCCACGCGGCGACGAATTTCCTTCACCATGTCGATGCCGAATTGTTCGTAGTTGCTGTAACGTCCCAAAACTCTGCGGTTGAAGGCAGGGTTGGTGCATTGTTCGAGAAGGTAGCCTTCGTGGCCGTGCAGATACACGCCGTCGATGTTGCAGGCCTTCGCGTCTGCCGCGCCCTGGCCGACGTTCTTGATGATTTTCTTGAGGCTGTGATCGGAAAGTCTGAGGCACGGAACGTCTTTCATGTACCAGTTAGGGTTGAAGCTTGCGCTTCTAGGCAGCTTCATCTGGTTGGTCAGACATTGCGGATTGCCCACTCTGCCGAGGCCCGGAGTAAGCTGAATGAAGAAATGCGCGCCGTGAGCGTGAGTCATGCCCGCAAGATCTCTCCAAGCGGCGAAAACCGTTCTGGACCTGTCGATACGAGGGAAATAGCTGAGGTCGCCCAGTTCTATAAGCGACTTGTCGATGCCGAACGAAACAGGAATAAGGCCGGAAGTAAGAAGGCCTGTCCCGCCTCTTGCTCTTTCTTCAAAATATTTGAGCATTTTGGCGTTCGGTCTGCCGGTTTCGTCGCACATGGAAATGTTTCCCATAGGCGCCATAACCAGGCGGTTTTTCAAAGTGAGGGTGTTCACTCTGATAGGGCTGAACATCGTGTCGTAAGGATAAAGATCCTTGGTCATACGAGGTTTTTCGAAGCCCTTTTTCCACCAGTCGGCATAGTCGGCGGAAAGCTGCTTGAGTTTGTCTTCATAGTTTGTGTTCATATTTTATCCTCCCCCGCATAGGGTGTTTTATTAACTTATTTAATTGTAACATATTCTTTACCTACATTTCAACCGATTTTTCAAAAAATTTTCGGCATTTTTTTCCTGCCGAAAACCGCGCATATTCGCAGATGCGCAAGTTTATTTCTCAAATTCGGTTCGTGAATACGGTTTTTGGGCAATTTTCGACGGAAAAACAAATTTTGTATATTTTTTAGCGCACGGTGAAAATCGCTGGATTTTTCGGGTTTTATTTGCTAAAATGGTATAAACGACTTAAGGAGGCTTAAAATGAAAGAGAAAAAACAAAAGAAACGCTTAGACATCGGCTTGCTCTACAACGTGATTATGCTGCTGCTGTTCATCGCCAAGACCGTCAAATCGTTCTCTAAAACCGCAGACGAAGCCGGCCCGCTCAGACCGTTTATTCTGGCAGCGCTCGTGGTTTACGTTCTGATGTTCGCCGCAACCATCATCATAAATCTCAACGACAAGAAAAAGCTTAAATCGGAAACGGGCGAGTATAAATACGCCGCAAATCAGACGAAAAAAAGCATAAAAATCGTCAAAATGCTCTTAAATCTCGTCAACGTTGCCACCGCTCTCCTCATCGCCGTCGACGGTTATCAAGCCGAAGGCTTCAAGGCGATTCTGGAACTTATCACCGCCGCGCTTGCTTTGATTTTTGCAATCTATAAGATTATAAAAGCCGTCAAAAAGCTTTCCAAATCCAAGCAAAAACACGACGAAAAGAAACAAAAACTTCAGGAAAAACAGGAAAAGGCCGCTCTGAAAGAGCAACAAACCGCAGAAAAAAAGGCTCTCTCTGAAGCCAAAAAGCAAAAGGAAGAAAAGCCTAAAAAATAGTTTTGCACGGCCAAATCGCTAATTTTCAAGCAAAAAACCCCGACGGATTTCGTCGGGGCTTTTATTATCTAAATTTCGTTATTTCTTGCGATAAAGCTTTGCAAGGCCGCCCTCCGAGGTTTCCCTGTAAACGGAATTAAGGTCCCTGCCCGTTTCGTACATGGTTTTTATGATAAGGTCGAAACTTATTTTTCGGGTGTAAGTCAAGAAGTTTGCAAGAGAAAGAGCGTTTATCGCGCGCATTGCCGCAACGGCGTTCCTCTCGATGCAAGGCACTTGCACCAGTCCGCACACCGGATCGCAGGTAAGCCCCAAATGATGCTCCATGGCAACCTCCGCGGCATACTCGATTTGCTCTACGGCCATATCGAAAAGCTCGGCAAGGCCTGCCGCCGCCATGCTGCACGCACTGCCCACTTCCGCCTGACAGCCGCACTCCGCGCCGGAAATGGACGCGTTCGTTTTTATCAGATTGCCAATAAGCCCCGCAGTCGCCAAAGCCCTCAGCATTTTTGCGTCCGAGAACTTATGCTTTTGCTGCATATAAACCAAAACCGCCGGCAGCACTCCGCTTGCGCCGCAAGTCGGCGCGGTAACGATAACGCCGCCCGAAGCGTTCTGCTCGCTCACCGCAAACGCGTAGCTTGCAACCAGTCTGTTTTCTTTTGTTTCCGGACTTTCGTCGATGTGGCGCTGATTGTACAAAAATTTGGCTTTTCTGTGAATGTCCAGCCCGCCCGGCAAAATCCCGTCTGCCGAAAGACCTTCCTTCACCGTCTGCTTCATACGCTCCCACACCGTTTCGAGGTATGCCCATATGTCCTCGCCTTCAACCATAGCGACGTATTCGGGTATGCGCATATCGTGAGCTTTGAGATATTCCTTTATTTCGTCGAAAGAGTTCAAATCATAAACTTCTTTCGGCTCGACGTCGGGTTCGCCCTCGATTTTAATCGCCCCTCCGCCTACGCTCATAACTCGAGCCGAGCCTATCTCCTTGCCGTCCTTTAATGCGAATATATCGAACGTGTTCGGGTGCGGAAGTCCCGCGGTTATTTTGTCAAAAACTATTTCGGTCGGCTTTTCCAGAGTTTCTCTCAAAATTCTGTCGGTGCCGTGTCCCTCGCCCGTCAGCGCCAGGCTTCCGTACAGCACGACCTTAAACGAATCCGCCTCCGGATAACGATTTTTGAATATAACGGCGGCCTTTTCCGGCCCCATCGTGTGGCTTGATGACGGACCGCGGCCGATTCTGTAAAGTTCAGTCAAAGATTTCATAACAGCCTCGAATTTTTCATTAGAAAAATTATAGCACACCCCGCCGTCTTTGGCAACCTTATGCGCTCGGTTTCGTCATTATTTTTCATCTTTCGCAGGCTTATGGCAAATGTCGTTTTTGACGTCGTTTGTGTCAATATGTCATACTTATCAGTCGATTTGACAACAAAAAGAGGCCGAACGGTGTCGGCCTCTGTCTGTTTTTGTCGTTATTTCATTTTGATTGCTTCTTTTGCGGCCGACACGATGTCGGACACGTTCATGTGCATAACGTCCTTAAGATACGGCATTTTTCCCACTTCGCCGAATCTGTCCGGAATGCCCACGGCTTTTATCGGAGTAGGCAGGTTCTGCGCCGCAACTTCCGCAACCGCACTGAAGAGGCCGCCTTTCACGTTGTGGTTTTCCGCCACAACCGCCGCGCCCGTCTTTTTGAGGTATTTAAGCACGGTTTCTTCGTCAAGCGGTTTGACGGTGTGAACGTTCACGACCGCGGCATCCACGCCTTCTTCCGCCAAAAGCTTTTTCGCTTCCAACGCCTCGGCCACCATAATACCCGTAGCGAAGATAACCACGTCTTTTCCGTCGGAAAGCGCGTCGGCTTTGAAGAGGTCGAATTTGTAGTCCTCCCCAAAGATTACCGGTTGATTTTTTCTGAAAAGCCTTACGTAAACGACGCCTTCGTATGCGTCGATAATCGGCATTGCCTTTGCAAGCTGAACTTCGTCCACAGGCTCGAAGATAACCACGTCCGGTATGCTTCTCAAAACGCCTACGTCTTCAACGGACATGTGCGTTCCGCCGTTAAGCTCGGCAGAAATCCCAGGATCCGTGCCGATGATTTTGACGTTCTGTTTGGCGTAAGCCATGCTGATTGCAATCTGATCGCAGATTCTGCGCGTTGCAAACGGCGTGAAAGTGGTGATATAAGGTTTCATTCCGTACGCGGAAAGACCTGCCGCCATGGAAGCCATGTTCTGTTCGGCAATTCCTGCGTCCAGACCTCTTTCCGGAAACGCTTTTCTGACCGGCATGGTGCCGTCGGCTTTTGCGAGGTCGGCGTCGATGACGACTATTCTGTCGTCGGTTTTCATCATTTCAATAAGACTGTTGCAAACGACTTCTCTCATCATCATAATGCTTTACCTCCAAGTTCCGTCAAAGCTCTTTCCATATCTTCAGGGGAAATACTCATGCTATGGTTGCCCACGCCCGCCGCTTCGATGAAGCTGACGCCTTTGCCTTTCACGGTGTTAAGGATAATCATAACAGGCTTGTCTTCGGATTTTTTAGCCTCCGAAATTGCCGCGTCCACCTGATCGAAATCGTTGCCGTCGGCAACGTTTATGACCTTCCAGCCAAACGCTTCCCATTTTTTGTCGAGAGGCGCGATGTCGTTGACTTCTTCGACCGTGCCGTCAATCTGCATCTTGTTGTAGTCGGTGAAAGCGATGAGGTTGGAAAGACGCTTGCTGCCCGCATACATAGCAGCTTCCCAGATTTGTCCTTCCTGACTTTCGCCGTCGCCGATTATGGCGTAGATTTTTGCGCCGTCGTTTTTGATTTTGCCGCCGACTGCCATGCCCACAGCGCAACTGAAGCCTTGCCCCAAGCTTCCTGCCGTCATATCGATGCCAGGAGTCTTGTTCATATCGCAGTGCGAAGGCAAAAGCGTGCCGCTTTTGTTGAGCGTCAAAAGGAGCTGTTTGTCGAAATATCCTTTTTCGGCCAAAATTGAATAAACCGCAGGTCCTGCGTGGCCTTTGGAAACCACCAAACGATCCCTGCCTTCCATTTTAGGGTTTTTCGGATCGACGTTCATGTGTTTGTAATAAAGCGCGACCAAGGCTTCCACTATGGAAAGCGAACCGCCGATATGACCGACGCCTAAGGTCCCTATGCAGGTAACGATGTCCCTGCGGACCATGTTGCATTTAAGTTTGTAGTCCATAATTTCCTCCGTTTGTTGTTACTTTTATTGTAAACCACCATATATACAAAAGTCAACAATAAAATAGCGACGGATTTTTTATCCGTCGCATTTAACGTTTTGTCGTAAATTGTCAAAATTCAAAGTTTTTTATATCGAAATAGCTCGTTTATCTTTCTGTTTTGTCGAAACAATCACTTCGACGACGGATAATAAGCGGCAATTTCGCTTTTGCACATAAACTTAAGTTTTTCGCCATCTGTGGCTTTTTCGTCAAAAACTTCCATAGCGGCAAACGCAATTGTCATCAATATAAGATAAGGAACGGGAGTGAACTCGATAGGGTGCAGCATATTCATCATCATGTATCCGCCAAAGGTAACCGCCACGAAAAATTTGAACGCCGTAAACGGCTTTGAAATTATCGAATATATCTTTTGTACGTATCCGAATCCGTAGCACAAAATGCCCAGCATTCCCGTGCTTGCCGCAATCTGAACGAAGCTGTTGTGATACCAATATATGCTGAACGAACCTGTTGAAACGTACTCGCTGTTGCCTTCGGCCATCCATCCGGCGCCAAGTAACGGGTGTTCTTTAAACACGGAGAAACCAAGTTTCCAGATTTTCGTCCTTACGTCCGAACCCGCGCCGTCGAACCGCTTTGACAGAATGTCGAAATAGTTGTCGGCCAAAACCAAAACCAGCCCCGCGCAAATAACCGTAACCACAAATGTTTTGACGTAGAACTTCCTGTTTTTATAATCCGAAAACAGTATGCAAAACACGCCGCATGCGGCAATGACTGCAATGGCCGTAACGAACCCCGCTCTCGACAGCGTAACGCAAGCGGAAACAGCCTGCAAAACGCTCATAAAATAGCCCAAGAACCTGCGGTTACCCGCAAAGCTTTGGTAGAAGGAAAACGGCGCAAGCATCAGCATCAGCGCGGCAAAGTTGTTGCGATAGCGTTGTCTGGCCAAAAATTCGACGGGTTCTTTGCCCGAAAGCACCGCGTAAAGCAGAGCCGCCATTTGCAAAACGCCGAACAATCCGCCGAAATAAATGCAGGCGGAAAATTCCTTTTTGGCCGCTTTTTTGTCGGAAGGCAGATAGTTGAGCACGAAAACGTAGGCTGCCAAAGCGCCGAAACCGAGTGCCAGAACGTAGTAAACGTTTTTAAGCGAAAAGTAAGTTTCGGCATTCACGAGGTTTGCGCCCGCAAGCGTGGCCGCAACGCCGATTGCAAACATGCTCCAAAATTGCTTTCCGATGCGTATATCCTCTTTTTTGACGGGATAAATCACCATGTGCAAAACGAGTGCGACTGCGCCTATCGCCGCAAGCGGCAGAAGCTTTTTGAGCCCGTCGGGAGTCAGCGAATAATAATTTATCGTGCCGAAACAAACCGACAGAAACGGTAATAAGCACGGCAAAACGTCCCGAAAACATACGAGAAACAAAACGATTGCAAGAGCGTTCATCACTATGATGGCGTTTATGCAGTCAAGCTGATACAGCAAGAAATTCAAACCGACCGCAAAAAACATAAACGGTCCGGAAAGCGCAATTTTTCTGAGTTTGGCCGTTGCGCTTGATATCTTATCCGAAACACGCGCAGGACGGCTTTTCAGGGCTGAAGTCATGATATCCCTTTTTTGTCTTTTTGTTTTATTGTTACTTATTCTTAACCAATATACTACTTTTTAATCGTTTTGTCAACAGTCGCACGCGACTGCCGAAAAAAACCCTCCGGCGGCCTTATATCCGGCCGCCCGAGGGCAAAAATGAAGGTATTTCAAACGTTATCCGCAGTTTGTGCGTCCTTTTTGGAAAGCTTTTTTGCGGCAAGCGGCAGCAGCGACAGCAGCATTATCACCGCAAAAGCGATAAGATACCACACGCACTCGGTTTTGTGGGAATACACGGTTGCAACCACCATAAACAAGCTGCCTAAAATAGCCAGAATCGGCATCAACAGATTTTGCATAAAGCCCGAAAAGCTTTTGAGCGCGCCTTCTGCCTTGACTCCCCTTTTTATCATAACGACGAAAATAGGAATATACAGCGGATAAGTGGTAAGTATCGGAAGTTCGCTCATGTCGAAATCGAACTTACCGAACCACGGCGCACCGCTGCCGTGAGAAAACCCCAAACCGGATTTGGTGCCGCAAAAATATACAAACCAAGTTATGCAAAGCAGAAGACCCACCACGCTGCTGTTCGTCGGCATATTCGTGCGCCTGTCAACCTGACTTAAAATTTCCGGCTTCAAGCCGCGGTTTCTGACGGCGATGCTGTAACAGCCGCGACAGCACCCGAGCATCAATCCGTTCAAGGTTCCGAAACAACTTATAATTATGAACACGAAAAGCACCGTTCCCATGGCTTTCCCGAACACCGCCGAAAACGCCGTTTTCACGGCCGCCTGTCCGCCGTTTGCCATCGTCGCGCTGTCAACGCCGCCGGCGAGGCCGATGTAGTAGCAAACGTAAATACCGACAACGATCAGCGAACCCAGCACAAGCGCCTGCCTCAAGTGCTTTTCGTGCTTAAGTTCGGCGTTAATGGATGTGCAGATTATCCAGCCCTCGTACGCAAACGCCGTGGCGCAAACCGCCGAAAAAACCGCTTTGACGGGATCCGACACCGCCGTGCCGCTCCGCATCACGAAGACGTCGCCCACCTTTTCGATGGTGGAAGAAAAGTTTTCCTGCGTGCTGCCCTTGACGAGGCCCCATATAAGCCCGACGACCGCCATCAGCACCAACGGCACGAGTTTGACGATTGTAGTGCTTACTTGGGCTTTGCCCGCAATAATCGGACTTAAAGTGTTGATTGCGTAACTTAAAATAAGGAAGAATGCGGTAAGAACCATACATTCGCCGCCGGCTATGCTCCATCCGAAAAGCACGCAGCTGTATCTCGCCGTAAGCCAGGCAAGGACGACCGTAAGAGTAGGATAATAGGTGGAAGCAAAAAACCAACCGACAAAATAGCCGTATTTCTCGCCCAAAGCATCCTCGGCATAATCGACGACGCCGTTGGCTTTAACTTCGGTTCTGGAAGAAAGCGTGCTGAAAACGTAGGAGCAAATTATCATAACCGCTCCGCCTATCGCCCAACTCAAAATGCTGAGCCACATGTTTCCCTCGGTGGCGATAAGGATTTTCTCCGCCTTGAAAAACACGCCCGAACCTATAACTGTGCCCACAACCAGGCAGATGGCCGTGAAAAGGCCGTATTTTTTGGTTAGTTTGTTGTCCATAATCTTTTCTCCTCGTAACAAAAAAGCGGAGTTATAACTCCGCTTTAGCTTTTTTTTATAAAACGAAAAAACGGCCTACTTTTTGGTACGCATAAACAAAAAGAAATATACGTCGTAAAAAATTTTGGCAGTCATTTTTTCACGTTCTCCCGTTCGTTTTGCACATTATCTCACACCTTCTCCGAAAAATCAACGATTTTTGAAAAATTTTTTTGAAATTTTATAAAAATGTGCCTTTTTGAAAAAATATGCAAATTTTGTCAGCTGACGTAACCGTCCGAATCGTCGTCGCGCTTGTAGGCGGTTTCGGCCTTAACGGCCTTTTCCAGTTCGTCCAAAGGGTTTTCTCTGCCCGTTTTTTCGTCCTCGTGCTGGAACTTATAGAGCGGATCTTCCGAAAAATCTTTTTCCGCCGTCCATTCGCCGCCAAGTCGCTCGACGGCGTACCTTAATTCCAGAAACTCCTGATAATTAATTTCGGGATTTTCATCGGCGAACGATTTAAGCACGTCTATCGCCGCAGGATCGTCGTATTTTGCCAGAAGGTCGGCATAAAGCGGAACGTTCTCGGCGCGATAAAGCATGGTAACGAGTGCGTAATACACGCGTTTGTCACCCTTATAACAGGCAAGGATTTCCATCAGAAAGTCCTTCGCGTCCCCGTCAAGCGTTTCGGAAAGCTCCAACAATTCGTCCAGAAGGCGCTCCTTCCCCGAAGACAGATATTCGTATGCGTAGCGGCGCAAGGCAGGATTTGCTTCGGCGTTTGCCGCGGCTTCCAGAAACACTTCGTCGGCTTCCTTGCTTTCGGTTTTTTGCAAGTTCTCTGCGGCGTAGGACACGAGCGCTTCGTTTCCGCTTCTGCACATCGAAGGCAGCTCGAACACGGCGTCGGGATTTTGCAGCATTTTTTCGGTAACCACGTCCGACACCTCGCCGCCCGAGGACAGAATTTCGGTTATATAATCGAAAATAAGGCCTTTTTTGTCCAGTTCGTCAACGTAGGCCGTCGGCGAAAGCCCGCCCAAAGATTTTGCCGGCGTGTTCAGCCATTTTTCGTATAACTTCGGCATATCCTCTTCGAGGTCTGCGGGAGTTTTATATTTGCCCGGGAAGTTTTTGACCGCCGCCGACAAAAAGTTTTCAAACAGTTTTTCAAGGTTGATCATTTTTTATCCTCAAACAGTTCCAGATATTTTTCAAAGGTTTTCGGCTTGACCATAAGCCCGTTCAGAAGCTCCTGAAGGTCGAAGTCCGCGTCGGACTTTTCGGCGTAATAACAGAACACCGCGACGAGCGTCGGCACGCTTTTTAAGTTATAAAAACCGCTTTCAGGCCCGTCGGACACGATTTTCCTGAGAGTTTTTGCGGCCACGCGCTCGATGTTGGCAAGATATTTCTGCGGATAGACGTTCACCAGCGCTTCGTCGCCCACGGCCAGACAGAACGCGTCCAGAAAAACGCGCGGCAGACCGACTTGTTTCCTGTAATATTCAGGAACGTAGCCCGTCAGCCTGAACGACTTATAAACGTTTTCGGAAACCGCTTTGAAGCGGGTTTTCCCCGAACGCACGGCTTCCGCCACGATTTTATGCTTAATCTGCAAATCGACCTCGGCGTCCATAAGCAGTTTTTCAAAAATCTTTTCGGACGCAACTCCGTAGAAAGCGGCGCATTTTTCGATTATTCTTTCGACGCTTTCTTCACCGAGGTTCTTTATGCACCAGCATATTTCGTCAAAGTGTAAAAAAGCAAAGCTCTCCCATTCCGAATATTCGGCCCCCACGAGCGAATCGGCAAAAGAAATGTGCTTGAGATATTCGGTAAACGGTTCGCCCTGCGTATAAAAAGCAAGCGGCGGATCGGCCTGAAGATAGCTGAGATGGCTTTCGGCAACCGTCATTTCGGGATAGACTTCAGCGATTTTTTTAAGGGTAACCACGGCTTCTTCCTTTTTGCCGAGATTATACAGCGAAAGCGCTTTCCAAAGCATAGCCTCAGGGTCCAGCGGTTTTTTTCTTAAAACAGCCGAAACGCACTCGAAAAGTTTTTGATGTTCCAGGGCCATGGCGTAGATTTTCGTAAATTTCAGCAACGTTTCGAGGTCGGAAGGAAGCGGCAGACTTTTGATCCTTTCCAGAATTTTTGCGGCCTTATCTTCCTTGTGCGTAACCACGAAAAACATATACATCATGGCAAGGTCCCCGGGCCTTGCGCCGTCCGCCTCGACGGACGCGATGATTTCTTCGGCCTTTTCCTCGTTACCCTGCCCGAGATATGCAAAATTCAAAAGCGCGGTAAGATCCTTTTGGAATTTAGGATATCTGACGCCTTTGAGCATATCCACCACGGCGCCGTAGTCCTCCACCAGAAGCTTGCGTTTGGCCTCCTCGATGAGGCGCTTGTAATATTCGTCGCCACGCGGCTTTACCAGCATAAGCCCCTCCGTTTCGTCGTCGAAGCGGAAAGCGGTCTGATACCTGTCCAGAAAATACGTGGTCGAAGTTGCGGTGTCGTCAACTTTGGATATATCGGAAATTTTGGAAAGATAAAACTCGGCGGCGTTGTCGTCGTCGCCGGTAAGGCACATAACGAGGTCGAAATACACGTCGTCGTTCGACGATAGTTCCGCCTCGATCTCCCCGAGCCCCGCAATAGGAAGGTCGATTTTCGTTTCGCCTTTCTTTTCCGACGCCAGAATGTCGAAAAGCTTTTGCTTTGCAAAACCGAACTGCCCCACCGACATATACGCTTCGGCAAGACTCAAAGTGGCCTTGTAGTCGCCGGGAAATTTGCGCAAAATCTGATGAAGATACATAATCTCCTTTTCCGTGTTGCCCGCGGCTTTCTGCTTTGCGGCAAACTCCAGAAGTTTTGCGTACCCGACGTTAAATTGTAAGACGTTATCTTTCAAATTTTACCTTACTGCAAGTTTATTTGCTCAAAAACAACGCTTCAACGTCGTCTTTTGTAAAAACGTATTTTTTGCCGCAGAAATTGCAGCATATTTCTATTTTGCCTTCGGTGTTCACGATGTCCGTCGCTTCTTCTTTGCCGAGGCTCAAAACCACCTTTTCCAGACGTTTTCTGGAGCATTTGCACGCCCACTTCGGTTTGCCGTCAGGAAGACGGTGAAGGTCGAACTGACCGAAATACCTTTCGATGATTTCGTCGGGAGTAAAATTCAGAAACAGTTCGCTGACGTGCGTGAAATTCGTGGCGATGTCTTCAAGCATGGTGATGACGTGATCGGCGCATCCCGGAAGCGGCTGAATGAACACGCCTCCCGCGGCCGTGCAACCGGTTTTGTCCACCAGAACGCCCAAAGCAACGGCCGAAGGCTGTTGTTCGGACACGGTGAAATAATAGGCAAAGTCCGTTGCTATCTCGCCGTTCACGAGGGCGCATCTGCCGCTGTACGGTTCTTTCAGGCCGAGGTCCTTTATTACGGTTATATATCCGTCTTTGCCGACGGCTCCCCCAACGTCCAGCTTGCCGTTTTTGGTCGGAAGCTCGAAATGCGGATGTTCGACGTAGCCTTTCACCACGCCGCCAAAGTCGCCCGCTACGACGATTTTGCCGAGGCCTCCGCCGCCGTTCACCGTTATGGAGAGGCGCTGATTTTTGTCCTTAAACGAATTGCTCATAAAAGCGCCCACCATCAAAGTGCGCCCTAAAGCGGCCGTTGCGGTGGCGGACAAGTCGTGCGCCTTAACCGCTTTGTTTACCAAATCTTTTGCCGAAATGACGGTAACCAGCACGCTGTCGTCGGCAAACATAAATCTTTTTATAACGTCCATATCACTTTTTCCTTGCGACGACCAGCAGTCTGTTGCTTTTTTCGTTTAAGTCGCCGTACGTTTCTCCGTCCGAAAATTTCACGTCGAAGCCTTGTTGCTCCAACAGTCGTTTGTAAGTTTCGTTCCTATAAAAATACTGAACGAAAAAGCCGTCTTCCCGCGTGTACCCGTCCCTTTCCTTTTTGAAAACGGAAACGTCGGTGCCTATCTTGCCGTCCTCGATTTTTCGCGCCGTCCAAAAAAGCGTGTACGTCGGCGTATCCTCGAAAAACGTTTGCCCCGAAAGCACGTTTTCGGCCTTATAAAGCGTGCTGACGTCAAACGCCAGAACGCCGTTTTCGGTGAGTGCGTCGTGGATTTTGCCGAAAAGCTTTTTGAGATTCTCCTCGCTTTTGACGTAATTGAACCCGTCGCAGGTGGAGGTTATAAGCGAATATTTGCCGTATATTTTAAGGCTGTTCACGTCCGCCTGCAAAAAGAGCAACTGCCTTCTTGCCGCGCGCGCCTTTTTTGCGGCCTCCGTCAGCATTTTCGGTGAATTGTCCACGCAGGTAACCTTAAACCCCGCTTCCGAAAGCTTCAATGCAAACGTCCCCGTCCCCGAACATAAGTCCAGCGCGGCTCCGCTTGGCGGAAAGCTCGGTTTTATTGCGGCAAACAGCCCGTCGTAGTCGAAGCGAACGAGCTCGTCGTAACGTTCGCTCAAAAGGTCGTAGCTCATTTTTTGCCGCCTTTTTTGGATTTTCTATGCTCTTTTCGGGCCTCTTTTTTGATTTCGACCTGCGTTTCGCGGTAAAGCGGATTGATAACGTTGTCAAACGAGAACTGCGCAAGCGCGCTCATCGACAAAATTATGAAGCTGAATCCGAACATAACCATCAGAACGTAAACCAAAAATGTCAGTATATTTCCGCCGCCGAGCAGCAATATCGCAACCGGCGCGCAGCACATAAGAACTATGCCCACGCTTATAAGCAGCAATCTGCTGTCCAGAATGGCGGCGTTTTTCACGGTGTCCGTCAAGGAAATTTTGTAGGTAACCGCGCTCGGCATAGCAAAAACGTTGACGGTCAAAAGCAAAAGCGCAACGATGTAGGAAAGCACCGTCAGAATCCAGGCGATCACTTCGTTGTTCCCCGTAAGGCGGCATTTTTGCAGCCACACCGTAACTTCCCCTACTCCCGCGATGAGAGCCATGGAAAGAAGCGTCAGAACCAAAAACTTGAAGTAGTATTTCTTTACGCCGCGGTAAAAATCTTTGGTCGGCAAAACCTTTTCGCCCCAAAGGTACTTTTTGGCGCAGTTAAATGCGCCCGAAAGCCCCACTGCCAGAAAGAGTCCGCACGGAATGATGAGCAACATCAGTTTGGCGTAAGTGTCGTAGATGGCGGTTTTGGCCACTATGATGCTGTCGGACGTACCCGGATACCCTATGCCGACGTTCCCCATAAAGTTATAGGAACCGGCGACCTTGTCCACCATAACCGGAATGGCGTAAACTATCACCGCAATGAGCGGCAAAAGATAAAGAATAAGCCACAGACTGACGCGCATCAATCCGTTTTGTTCGGCTTTCATGGTGTCGGTTATCTGTTTCCATCTTCCGCCGGGATATTCGCCCTTTTTCTCCTCTTCTCTCGTTTCCGGAGCAAGCGTCAATTTTTTGAATATCGACCTAACGTCGCCTTCCTGTTTTGCCATATATTTTTCTCCTTAAGCGCAATCGGAACGATTGTTCCGAAACGCAATCTATTTACTCAGCATATATTATAGAGTAAAATCTGCCAAAGCGCAACCAAAAAAACCGAAATCGGCAATTTAATAGTTCAACTCAAACAATTTCTTAAATTGTTTTTTCGGCGAAGGCGCGCGGAGGCCAAAAATCGGAGGCTCAAAATGAAAAACTTAAAACTTGCAATCGTCGGCGCAACCGGCATGGTCGGCAGAAAGTTTCTGGAAGTTCTGGAAGAGAGGAACTTCCCCGTTTCGGAATGTCGGCTCTTCGCTTCCGAAAAAAGCGCCGGAAAGATGCTTACGGCATTCGGAAAACAAACCGAAGTTCTGCTTTTGTCGCCGGAAAACGTCAAAAAATATCCGGTTGACGTCGCGCTTTTCAGCGCGGGCGGCGCGGTCAGCGAGCTGTACGCTCCTCTATTTGTAAAAACGGGAGCCGTGGTCATCGACAACAGCAGCAAATGGCGTATGGACGAAAAGGTTCCGCTTGTCGTGCCCGAGGTCAATCCCGAGGACGCGCTTTCAAATTCGGGCATAATAGCAAATCCGAATTGCAGCACCATTCAGGCCGTCGTAGCCCTGAAGCCGCTTTTTGACGAATTCGGAATAAAGAGAGTGGTTTTCTCCACCTATCAGGCGGTGTCGGGCGCGGGCGTGGGCGGATATAACGACCTTATGGGCGGAACCGCAGGCCTGCCGCCGAAGAAATTCAACTACCCGATTTTCGGCAACTGCCTGCCTCAGATCGACCTTTTCGAAGACGACCGCTACACCAAGGAAGAACACAAAATGATAAACGAAACCCGCAAAATTCTGCATGCGCTGACTCTTTCGGTAACCGCAACCACCGTGCGCGTCCCCGTCTATCACGGCCATTCGGAGTCGATAAACGTCGAATTTGAAAAGCCTGCTACGCTTGACGAAATCTTCGCCGCCTTCAAAAAGCAAAAAGGACTGGTGATTTTGGACGATCCGAAAAAAGAGCTCTACCCTATGCCTATCTACGTTGCGGGAAAGGACGAGGTTTACGTCGGCCGAATCAGACGTGATTTCAGCGTGGAGAGCGGCGTGAACTTCTGGTGCGTTGCCGACAACATTCGCAAGGGCGCCGCCACCAACGCGGTGCAGATTGCCGAATATCTTTTGGAAAAATCGTTTTTTTAGGAGGGAAACATGAGTGTTTTTAAGGGAGTAGCAACGGCGCTTATCACGCCGTTTTCGGAAGGCAAACCCGACCACGCCGCTCTTCGGCGGCTGGTGAAAATGCAGATCGACGCAGGAGTGGACGCCGTAGTCGCGCTCGGAACGACCGGCGAACCCGCAACGATGACCAAAGAAGAAAAAATCGACGTTGCTCAAACCGTTCTGGACGTGGCAAAAGGCATTATTCCCGTCATAATCGGCGCGGGCGGAAACGACACGGCCGCCGCCAAAAAGGACGCCGCTTTTTACGAAAAGATGGGCGCCGACGCAATTTTGTCCGTCACTCCGTATTACAACAAATGCACGCAAAACGGCCTCGTTTTGCACTATTCGGCCGTGGCAAACGCCATAAACGTGCCTCTCATCGTCTACAACGTTCCGTCAAGAACGGGCGTAAACGTCCTGCCGGAAACCTTTCAAAAACTTTCGGAAATAGATAACGTGGCGGCCATAAAGGAAGCGTCCGGCAACGTGGCGCAAATTGCAAAAACCATAGCCCTGTCCGAGGGCCGAGCCGACGTTTACTCCGGCGACGACGGCCTCGTCGTGCCGCTTATGGCCTTGGGAGCAAAAGGCGTGGTGTCGGTGGTTTCAAACGTATTTCCGAAGGAAATGAAGCGGCTTACCTCTCTTTGCAATAAAAACCGCTACGACGAAGCGCGCGCTCTTGCCGCGCGGCTCATCCCCGTCGTGGACGCGCTGTTTTCGGAAGTCAACCCTATCCCCGTGAAAAAAGCGGCGGAAATTTTGGGGATTTCGGGTTCTTCCGTCAGGCTTCCTCTCACCGAAATGGAAAAACCGCACGTTGAGCTGCTTGCCGCGGTCATTTCCGACTTTTTGAACAAAACATGCTAAACGTCATTTTATCCGGCGCGTCCGGCCGCATGGGACAGGAAGTTGCAAAAGTGATAAACGAACAAAATCAAAGCTTTAGGGTTTGTTTCGGGGTGGATAAATCGCTTTCTTTGCAAAATCAGGATTTTGTCGTTTATCCGTCGTATAAGGGCGTCGTGCCGCCGGAAAACGCGGTCATAATCGACTTCAGCTCGCCCGGGCTTGCCATAGAGAGTCTGTCGTTTGCAGAAAGTCGCGGCGTCCCTCTCGTCTTATGCACGACGGGGCTTACTGCAAAAACCTACGAAAAAGCGAACCTTGTCTCGAAGCGTATCCCGCTGTTTCTGGACAGCAACGTTTCGCCCGGAATAACCTATATCAAACGCGCGGTGGCCGAATGCGCCAAAATGCTGGACGACGGCTTCGACATCGAAATCATCGAATACCACCACCGAAAGAAAGCGGACTGCCCAAGCGGAACGGCTTTGGACATCGCCAAAGAAATTCTGGCCATAAAGCCAAACTACAAAATCAGCTTCCGCGGCACGGACGGCGGCGAAAGATGCAAAAAGGAAATCGGCATACATTCCGTCAGAGGCGGAACGATAACGGGAAAGCACGAGGTTATGTTCATAGGCGACGACGAAGTTATCACCTTCTCTCACTCCGCCGCCACAAAACGCGTTTTCGCGCTCGGAGCGCTCAGGGCCGCGGCGTTCGTCTCAAAAATGCCGCCGGGGCTTTATAACCTAAAATCGGTTTTGGGAAACTAAAAAACGCTCCCCAAAAGGGAGCGTTTTGATTTTTTACGTCAGACGGTATATGCGCCGTAAACGACGTTTGCATTTGTCTGCAAATCGCCTTTCCAGTCGTAGTTCCAGCCGGAAGGAAGCTCTGCTTCCGTGTGGCCGACGTAAACCGTGGTGAGCCTTTCAGCCCCTGCAAAGAGCGTGCCGGAAACGGTGACTACGGATTTCGGAATGTACAAAACGCTGAGATTTATCGCCCCTGCAAACGCGTTGAGGCAAATCTTTTCGGCCGTGCTTTCTACGACGTATGTCATGTCGGATTTTGCCGAAGGATAGAACCTCAGAACGGTGCCCGCTTTGTTGTAAAGCACGCCGCGAATTTCCGAGAAGCTTTGGTTTGCCGCATCCACCACGAAGCGTTCGAGCTTTTTGGCTTCGCCGAAAACTTCGTAGTCGTTTTCGCCGTCGCCGAGCGTCGAAACGTTTGAGCCGATGACGATTTCAACCAAATTTCTGTTGCCTTTGAAAGCGTATCTGGCGATTTTTGTCACCGTGTCGGGGACAGTGAAAGTATCGCCTGCTTTGTTTTGCGGATACAAAACCAAAGTATTTCCTACAGTATATGCCGATCTATCATCATTTATTTCGCCTGCGGTATAAAGCACGCCGTCCACCGACACGTAATCTTCGTTGTTTACGTTCACCGCTTCAAGAGCCGAACAGCCGTTGAAAGCAGGAGTTCCGACCGTTCCGAAAGCATTTTCGCGTTCGATGTTGATGACTTTAAGTCTGGAAGCGCCGTCGAAAGCATAGCTTTTTATTTCGCAGACGAAGGTGGAAACGGTGACCGTTTCGTCGCTTCTGCCCGCAGGATATGCGACGAGCACGTATTCGTCGTCGGAATTGATTTCGTACAAAATTCCGTCGCCGTTGTCGTTGGTGAAGCAGGTGTTCAAGTCGCTGACCGCGATACGAGTCAGCCTTGTGCAACCCGCAAAAGCGCCCGTACCTATAGTAGTTACTCCTTCACCAACATCTTTTCCAACATCAGCAGTAATAAACATAACCTTAAGCCCCGAACAATTGAGAAAAGCAAACGATTCAATAACCCTCACTTTTGCGCCAAGTTCCACTTTTTCAAGGTAAACCGCGTTCAAAAACGCACGGTCGGCCACTCTGTAAACAGGTTTGCCGTTGTAGGTGTCAGGGATTTTGATTGCCGTAACGGTGCTGTCGGACTTAAATTCGTTCTTAAAAGAAGTTACTTGATATCCTTCTTTTATGCTGCCATCTTTCTCTTTGAGTGTGTATGGATCAAACTGAAAATAGTTTTCGTTCTCCACCACCGCGGTGAGCACCGCAACGATCGTTTCGTCGCCTTCAACGACGTACGGCATTGTGATTGCCGAGCCGTCTTCGTGCGTCCACCTGCTGACCACAAAACCGTCGATGACAGGATCGAGGAAGTTGTGGATTTTGGTCAGATATTCTATTTCGTTGATTTCGTCAGGCTGACCTTCGATTCTGTAAGTGATTTTGAAGGTGTCCAGATGCCATTTTGCTTTGAGCAAAATGTCTTCCGTCATCGTCATGGATTCGAATCTGGTTTCGCCGTCGAGCCAGTATTCGAAGACATAACCATATTGAGAAGGATTGTCGATGTCGGACGCATTCAACGTGTTGCCTTCGTCAACGAAGATGTCCGTGGATTCCGATTCGTTGGAAACGAGCGTAACTCTGTACTGACGTTGCCATTTTGCCGTAAGCGTCAGGCCGTCAGGATATTCTTCGGTTATGGTGAAGTCCACGAATTTTCCGTCTTCGTCGTAGTTGCCGTAGCGCACGCCGCCGTAGGTCCATTCGACGAAACGATGCGTTTCGGTCGGGCAGACGACGTTGAGGCTTTCGGCAGTTATCGTGGAACCGAATTCGAACGAGTCGTCGTAACGCGGGTTGCCGTTTACGGTTGCATGCACTTCGCCGGTTTCCGCGATGAAACAGACTTTATATTTTTGCGCTTCGTACGTCGCCACGAGGGTTACGTCTTTTTCAACGACATAGGTATCGAAATCGACGGGCACTCCGTCAATCTGCCAGTTCACGAAATCGTGGCCTTTTTTGACGTGGTAAGAAGCGTTTGGCTGACTAAGCTTGGAGCCGGTGTCCACCTTGAACGGATCGCCGTACTGCGGGCCGCCGTTGGTGTCGATGGTAACGACGTATTGTCTGACCCATTTTGCGTAATATTTTTTCGGGGTGTCGTCTGCGAACACGGTTTCGCCCACCCTAAATTCCGTTCCGCCGCCGTTTCTTTCGGAGAACCAGCCGTCGAAGCGATAGTTTTCGTAAACAGGGGTGTCAGGGGCTTCCTGTTCGGTTATGGCGTCGCCTTTAAGCACGGCAACGTCCGAAGTTTCCGAGGTTTCGTTGTCGGCAGCGAAAACGATGGTGAAGCTTTCTTTCCAGTAGGCGTAGAACACCGTTTCCATTTTTTCCAGAACGTACGGGAACTTGTCATCCTCAATTTTTGTGCCCTGCCCGTCCTTTTCGGTGTACCAGCCCATAAATTTGAAGCCCGCGCGGGACGGATTCTTCTTAAGCTCGTCCGTGCCGACCGTGAGGCCGATGTCTTTAGGTGCGGTTTTGTAGTAAACGTTGGATTCCTCGCCGTAGCCGAGGTCGAAAACGAGGTAGCATTGAAGCACCCACTTGGCCTCTATGGTGAGGTCCTGCGAAACCACGGAATCGAAATTATATTCGCTTCCGCCGAGATACCAACCCGCAAAGCGATAGTTTTCTCTCGTCGGATCAGCAGGTTTTGCCACGGTGTAGCCTTCGTCCTGCACTACGTCAGGAATTTCGGTGCCGCCCTCTTTGGTGTCGAATTTTATGGTGCAGCGCTTCACCCATTTTGCGTGGAAAGTTATGTCTTCCTTGACCTTATACTGAAACGTTACTCTATAATTCTTTTCATAGGTATCACTCAGATACCAACCATCAAAGCGGTAACCTTCTCTTACAGGTATCTCAGGATTTGAAATAAAAAATCCTTCATATTGCAAAATCGGTTCGATTTCATTTCCACCATGGGTATCCAGCGTTATAGTGCATTCTTTACCACTAAAAACAGAAATGTACGTTTTTGCATCTTCTTCAGAAAGGTTGTGCCAATTCTCATTCCAACCGGAAGGAAAAGCATTAGTTTCAGGATTGACAGGTATATAATAAATATGCAAAAAGAAAGTATCATAGAAAGCGTTGAAAGAAACTATTTCTACGTTAGTATCGATAAGCACTTCATTCAACTGCATAGTATCGCCTTCGAAAGCGTAACTGCGGATTGTTGTTACCGATTTAGGAACACTAAAACTCGACGGTTCTGATTTTGCAGTAGGATAAAGCCATAAAGTAGTCAAATCTTTGTTATAAAGAACATTGTCTACGACTGAAAAGTTCTCATTCTCCTCGCTAACGTCTATAAATTGCAACGATTTACAGCCTCGGAAAGCACCGTTGCCAATTGCATTAACTTTATTGAGGTGAATTGTTCGCAAAGATTCACATCCTTTGAAAGCATAGTCGCCTATTGACGTTACGTTTTCACTCAAAGTTATGCTCTTTATGGATTTCGCGCCTTCGAATGCGTTACCGCCAATAGCATCCACGGGCAAACCGTTGTATGTTTCAGGAATAACGATTTCTTTTCGAGTATTCGTATCCAAAATTCCGACAACGGAATAGCTGTTGCCGGTAAGCTTATACTTAAGGCCGCTGGTTGCGTCGCTGATGTCTTGCGGTTGATCCGGCTTAGGCGGCTGGACGTTGCCTCCCGGGTTCGGAGTCGGAGTCGGAGTCGGGTCCTTTTTTCCAAACAAATCGCATGCGGAAAGCGTCGCCGCCAGAAGCGCGACGAGAACGGCAATTCCTAATATTTTCCTCAAAGGTTTCATAAGAGCCTCCTTTGTTTACACGTATGACGCGCGCCTTGCGAACGTTCATAATAAATTATACAACTTTTTACATATCAAAGTCAATAATTTTGGGTAAATCGTCAAAAAAACGCTTTCCGCCCCAAACCGCTTCCCCGACAGACTAAACCAAGGTTTTGCCATGAAACGTCAAAAACCGCACTTTAAGTGCGGTTTTTGTGTCAGTAAAAGCTGTATTTTAATAAATGCCTTGAGCGATCATTGCGTCTGCAACTTTTTTGAAACCTGCGAGGTTTGCGCCGGCAACGAGGTTGTAACCGATGCCGTATTCGTTGCAAGCGTCCAGAATTTGCTTGTGAATGTTCTTCATGATGCCGTGAAGTTTTGCGTCGACTTCTTCTGCGGACCAGCTGAGACGTTCGCTGTTCTGGCTCATTTCCAAGCCGCTGGTTGCAACGCCGCCTGCGTTAACCGCTTTGGACGGGCAAACCAAAACGCCGTTTTCTTGCAAATATTTGATTGCTTCGTTGGTGGTAGGCATGTTGGCAACTTCGTTCAGGATGCCGACGCCAAGTTCGACCATTTTTTTGGCGTCTTCGAGGCGGATTTCGTTTTGGGTTGCGCACGGCATATAGATGTCGGCCTTAACGTTGCCCCAAGGTTTCTTGCCTGCCACGAACTGAACGCCGAATTTGTCTGCATAGTCCTGCGCGCGGTTTCTGCCGGAAGCTCTCATTTCGAGCATGTAGTCGACTTTTTCGCCGCTGACGCCGTCCGGATCGTAGATGTAGCCGTCAGGTCCGCTGATGGTCAGCACTTTGCCGCCGAGCTGGCTGATTTTTTTGCATGCGCCCCAAGCCACGTTGCCGAAGCCGGAGATTGCAAAGGTCTTGCCTTCGATGCTTTGGCCTTCGTGAGCCAAAACTTCTTGCAGGAAATAGGTTGCGCCGAAGCCCGTTGCTTCCGGACGAATGAGGCTGCCGCCGTAGCTGAAGCCTTTGCCGGTCAGAACGCCGTTTTCATAGCTGCCTTTGATTTTTTTGTATTGTCCGAAGAGATAGCCGATTTCTCTGCCGCCGACGCCGATGTCGCCTGCAGGAACGTCCATATCCGGACCGACGTGACGATAAAGTTCAGTCATAAAGCTTTGACAGAATCTCATAATTTCGTCGTCGCTCTTGCCGCTCGGATCGAAGTCGCTGCCGCCCTTTGCGCCGCCCATAGGAAGGCTGGTAAGGCTGTTTTTGAAGGTTTGTTCAAAGCCCAGAAACTTCATAATGCTGAGGTTTACCGACGGGTGGAATCTGAGGCCGCCTTTGTAAGGCCCGATTGCGTTGTTGAACTGAACGCGGAAACCACGATTCACGTGAGTAACGCCCTTGTCGTCTACCCAAGGAACTCTGAAGATGATTTGACGATCAGGCTCAACCATCCTTTCGAGAATGCAGTATTTGCGATACAAAGCTTCTTTTGCTTCGACTGCAGGGGCGATGGATTCCAAAACTTCCTTAACCGTCTGCATGAATTCTTCTTGGCCCGGGTTTTTTGCTGCTGTAGCTTCGATTACTTCCGAAATGTAAGACATATTATTTCCTCCAATATCATTTTTGGACTGCCGTCCAATTTATGTCTATATATATTGTAACACTGCCCGTCCCTAAAAGTCAACGATTAAAATATATTTGTCCAAAAACATTTTTATCGCTAAATATGGTATATTCATACGGCAAGGAAGCGCGAGGGAACTTCATCGCCCGACAAAAATAAAACTTCCCCCTCCCTCACGGAGGTTCCCCTATCGCCGTTCCCCCGCAAGCGGGCCCCACGGCGACTGCCACCGGCAGGGGGCACCTCTCGGTCTCGCAGTCGGTAGCTTTTCCTAATTGTGCCACTCGTTTTCGGGGCGGCGCACTGCGCCATGCAAAATTCCCGAAAACTTCGTACAAAGTGCAGCTGCTCGACACTCTAAAACACGGCCGCTGTGTAGGCCAAAATAGTGGCCGCGGCCGTGGCCTCATTTTTCTTTCAAGCAAAGTGCTTCTTTTCTTTTGGCAAAACGTAAGCATTTTGTCTGAATTGCACTCTTATGTGTCAATTTTGACGTCTTTATCGTTTGCAAACCTTGTCGAAGTATGTTAAGATAAATATGTTTCACTTATATGAGGTTGTTTATGAAAAAAACTCAAAAAAAATCAAAGTTCGACACGCTTAAAAGGCTCATTCCGTTCTACAAACCGTACAAGTGGGAGTTTGCGTTGGACCTGTTTTTCGCTCTCATAATGAGCATCTGCGCCCTCATCTTCCCTATTCTCGTTCGTCGGCTGCTGTATGACGTTTTGGGCGACGGAAACGTCGTGCTGTCGTCGCTTCTTTGGATTTCCGCAGCGATACTCGGCATAAAGATTCTGGAATATGCGGCGAAATATTTCGTCACCACCGTAGGCCACGTCACGGGAAGCAAAATCGAAACGGACATACGCATGAGCTTGTTCGAAAAACTTCTGAGGCTCCCAAACAGCTTTTTTGACGACCGCAAGGTCGGCGACCTTATGAGCAGGCTGACGACGGATCTTTTCGATATAACGGAGTTCTGCCATCACTGCCCGGAGGAGCTGTTTATTGCAGCAGTCAAGCTGGTGGGCATATTCTGTTATCTCATAACCGTCAACGTGCCTCTCACCATACTTCTGTTTGCGACGATGCCGTTCATAATTTGGTTCAGCATGATTTTCAACCGAAAGATGCGCAACAACTGGCGCCTGAACCGCGCAAAAATTTCGGAAATCAACAGCCACATCGAAAACAGCCTGTCAGGCATACGCGTTATAAAATCTTTCGCCACCGAAGCCGAGGAAACTGAAAAGTTTTTGACCGACAATCACGAATTCGTCGAAATCAAAAAGAAAAACTACCGTTTTATGGGCGGCTTCCAAAGCGTCACGGGGCTTTTGTCGAACCTTTTGTACGTCGTAACCGCAGTGTTCGGCGCCGTGCTTATCGGCCGCGGCGAGCTAAAAACCGAAGACCTTATAACCTATCTTCTGTATATCAACACGTTGCTCACCACAATCAACACACTCGTCAACTTTTCCGAGCAATTCCAACAAGGTTTCAGCGGTTTTTCGCGCTACTCAGACCTTATGGACGAGCCTGAAACGATTTTCGACAGCGCAAGCGCCACCGAGCTTACGGACATTTCCGGCAACATTGACTACGAAAACGTAACCTTTTCCTACAGCGCGGGCGGCGAAAAAGTGCTCAGCGACGTAACCTTAAACATCAAAAAAGGTCAGAACGTGGCAATCGTCGGGCCTTCGGGAGCAGGCAAAACGACTCTCGTGAACCTTCTGCCTCGCTTCTACGACACAACCGGCGGCAACATTTTCATTGACGGCATAAACGTAAAAGACGTTACCCTGAAATCGCTTCGCAAAAACATCGGCGTCGTTCAGCAGGACGTTTACATCTTCAACGGAACCATACGCGACAACATTGCCTACGGCAACAGCGACAAAACCGACGAAGAAATCGAAACGGCCGCAAAACTTGCAGGAGCCGAGGAATTTATAAACAAGCTTCCTCACGGCTACGACACCGAGGTCGGCGACCGCGGAGTTAAGCTTTCAGGCGGACAAAAACAACGCATTTCCATTGCAAGAGTGTTCCTGAAAAATCCGCCGATTCTCATTCTCGACGAGGCAACGTCGAGCCTTGACAACGAAAGCGAACGCATCGTTCAAAAAAGTTTGGACATGCTGGCGCGCTCCCGAACCACTCTCACGATCGCACACCGCTTGTCAACCGTCAGAAACGCCGACAGAATCATTGTGCTGACCGAAAACGGCATAGAAGAACAAGGCACCCATGACGAGCTTTTGGCCAAACACGGCATTTATTACGGCTTATACAACAGTTAAACGCAAACATTTGACAAAACCCGCCCTCAAGCGGGTTTTTTGCTTACAATGCGTTTTGTCGGGCGAGGGAACTTCCCTCGCACTCCCTGCAATTTGCGCCGCGAGGGCATAAAAATATCCGCCGATAAAAATCGGCGGATATAAATTTTGTTTTAGGTTTCTACTTATTTGGTAGGAACGTCGGCAACGTTGGTGGTGCCGAGACGGAAGTTGGCAACGAATTTAACTTTGCCGCCTTTGCCGTCGTCGATGTTCACGGTGATGCCTTCTTTGGTGATGGAGAGTTTAACTTCTTTCAAAGTTTCGCAGAGGGTGGAAAGTTTGCCGTTGCATACTTTGCCGAATCCGCAATCTTTGGAGAGGAAGTCATTGAGTCCCCAGCAGTAGAAGTAAACGATTTGGCCTTCAGCGTTGACGTAGTTGAAGCCTTTGTCTTTGGTAAGACCAGCAGTCATAGCGTCGGTCAGGGTAACACGGGTGCGAACGATTTCGGTAACAGGATTGCCGGCTTCGTCAACCACAGGTTTGCCGTCTTTGTCGACGACCTGTTTGGTTTCGCGGGTTTCATACCAACCGTCATTTACGTTGTCGATCTGGCCGAGGATAGCGGAGCTGATGTAGTCAGCGGTGAGCAGTTTGCCAGGGTTCTTGAGGTCGATAACCAAGCCGTATTCGCCTTCGTTGGTGATAACGTTTTGAGCCATGATGTAGTTCAAAAGTTTAACAACGTTGACGTAAGCTTCACGATCAGCAGTAGCGCCTGCGTCGGTGGAAGGATCGGTGGTGGTGTCGCCCTTGTTCACAAGTCCGCTGAGGAATTCGCTGAGGTTGCCGTAGAGGCCTTTAGCTTGAGCGTTGAAGACGTAGCCGTCTGCAGGTTGTTCGCCGCTAAGAAGAGCAACGATGGATGCGGAGATGCCGTCCTGAGCAGTAGGGAACACTGCCTTGAGGAAACCGTCAACGTTGGTTCCGAACTTGGTGAGGAGAGCTTTGAATGCTTCCTTAGCAAATGTTCCGACTTCGCCGCCGACTTTCAAGGTGATCTTGCCGGTGGTCATCGGGTTGGTGGAAGTAACGCCTTCTGCCGGGAACATTTCAACTTTAAGGAAAGAATTGCCGTTGTCGACTTTGACAACGATTTCGCCTTTGAGGTGTCCGTTCAAAGCAAGGTTTACAACGTCGAGGTGACCTTCGATGGCAATTTTGCCGCCGAGTTTGAGACCTGCAAGGTCAACGTCGGAATAAGCTTTTGCCACTTTGGTTACCGTTTCGGCAAAGCCGATGTAGTTTTCAGGCATTTCAAGTTCTGCTTTGAAAGCAGCGGTGAGGTTTTCAGCGCCGGCTTTTTCGGAAGCAAAGCTTGCGGTTGCAGTGTTTTCGATAACGAGATCGTCAATGTTGATTTTGACAACGAGGTCTTTTTGGAGACCGGCTCCGCTTTCAGGATCGCCAGGGATTTTGGCTTCGATCCAGAATTTTTCGATGTCGCCGTTGTTTGCACTTTCATAGCCGAGCCATGCTTCGAGGCCGGTGGAAAGTACGCCTGCAAGTTCCGGAACTGCACCGTCGATGATGCCAGGGAGAACCATGTTCACAAGGCTCGAAACGCCGCCGGAAAGCAGGTTGACTTGGCCGCTGTAACCGCCTTTTGCAGTCAAAGCGCCTTTGTTGGTGACAACGGTAAGGCCGTTAGGGTTAGCTTGATCGGTAGCAAGGTTTTGAATAGCCATCAAAACGCCTTTGATGTCGAGGCCGTCTTTGCCGATTTCGATCTTCAGAGCTTCGAGAACGGAAGCAACGGTTTCATTTTCGGCGAGTTTGGAAAGATCGAGGCCGAGAGCTCCGAGCAGACCGTTAACGGTGCTGTTGAGGTTGAAGTCAGAGCCGAAACCTTGAACAAGCTTGCCGATGATGTCGATGATGGACAAACCGTTAAGAACGTCTTTCTCGATGAAGCCGTCAATGAAGCTTGCATAAGTGCTGTTCCAAGTGGTGGTCATGTCTTTTTGCATGAGTTGGAACGGAACTACTTGCATTTTTGCAGATGCCCATTCAGAGGTAGCGCCTGCTTTGATGTAAACGTTTTCAGGTTCGCCAAGGAAATACAAAGCTTCGAGTTTCAGTTCGGAAACGGAAACCAAAACTTTTGCAGCGCTGGTTGCGCCGTTGTCTTTTCTGTCAACGAAGAGTTGAACGTCGAAAGCTACCGGGAGCTTGGTGCCGCCCAAAGTGATTTCGACAGAGCCGGAAAGATGAACGCCGAGGTTTTCGTCGGTTTTCACTGCCGTGGTGCCGATGGAACGAGCGGATTCCCACAGATTGTCGAAGAACAGTTCAGCGTCAACTTTTGGTTTTTCGACGCCGCACCATTTGCATTTGCCGTCTGCGCCGTAGCTGTGTGGAGCAAGGTCGCCGAACTCTTTGCCGCATTTGCCGCAAACAGCCTTAGTTTGGCAAGTCGCAGCTTTGCCGTTTTTGCCGACAACGTGCTTCGTGCACTCTTTTGGCGTGTCAGGTTCTGGTGGCGTTGGTGGATCTTTCTTGCCGCAAGCAGCAAGAACGCCAACAACCAGCGTAAGCAACAAAACCACGACTAACAGCTTTTTGAGCATGTTTGATTTCATAATTTTAATACCTCCAGGTTTTTGACCAAAATTACAACAATTTCAGTTGTTATCAACATTATATCACCAATCTGATTTTTTTGCAACAGTTTTTAAAAGAAAATTGATTTTCGACAAATTCTGTAAGTTACGCAGTCAATTAGATTTATTATATAATAAAGCGAATTTATAGTGAAGCGTTTCCACGAGATTCTTCGTCGCCCCACAGTGCCCTCGCCTGCGCTTTGCCGTCCTCTGTGAGGAAGGTGTCGCACCCGTACGACGGAAGGAGAGTTTTTCTTAAAACCACCAAAACGCTTGCGTTTTGCCCATGAGGGAACAAGCACTTTGCTTGAAAGAAAAATGAGGCCACGGCCGCGGCTATGGTTTTGGCCTACACAGCGGCCGTGTTTTAGAGTGTCGAGCAGTTGCACTTTGTACGAAGTTTTCGGGAATTTTGCATGGCGCAATGCGCCGCCCCGAAAACGAGTGGCACAATCAGAAAAAGCTCTTGCACTGCGAGACCGAGAGTGTCCCCGCCCAACTGGGCTTTCCGTGGATTCCTTGTTGCGAAGCAATAAGGGGAACGGAAACGGGGGAAACTCCGTGAGGAAAGGGGAAAACTTTACTCCGCCTTTGGCGGGTTTAATATTGTTCCTTTTTCGAGATTCCTCTCCACGTCGGCAAGAGCGGCCGTGGCCTCATTTTTCTATCGAAGAAAGTGCTTAACTTTTTCTTTACTCTTTTTAATTTCTTCCCTATAACTCTTTCTTCTTCCAAGTGCCTTTGAGCGTCAGCGCAATGCCCCACACCGCGCCGGCAAGCCAGCCTATCGGCGATGCCCAGAAAACACCGTAAAGATACACCTTGTCAAGCACGAGAGCGCTTATCACCCTCACCACGAAGCTGCACAAATTGACGAGCATCGCAAGGTTCGCCGCGCCCGTGCCCCTAAGCAAACTGGTGGAAACGATCATATATCCCATGATGACCACGCACGGCAGATAGATGTTCATAAACGTGCACGCAACCTCTATCACCTGCCCCACGTCGATTTCCGACGGATCGATGCTGTCTGTGTCCAAAAAGATGTTTATGATGCCGATTCTGAAGCATAAAATAAGCGTTGCGAAAACTGCGACCAAACCCGTCATTATGAGCATAAGGCTTTTGTAGCCGTCGGTGATGCGCTTGAATTCGCCTTTGCCTTTGTTCTGCGCGGCGTAGGCCGAGATGGCAATGCCGAAGGAGTTGAGCATCTGGGTGATGATTTCGTCTATGCGGTTCCCCAACCCGAACGCCGTGGTGAACACCGCGCCTTTGCCGTTGACTATGGCGTTTATAACCATAAATCCCACGCACGCGCAGGTATTCTGTATGGTGGACGGCACGCCGAGTTTCACGATGGACTTAAACAGCGCTTTGTCGAAAACCAAATCGCCCTTTTTGAGCGCGATAAGCTTAAGCTTTTTCTGCACGTACACGGCCATCGTTACGGCCGAAACCATTTGCGCAAGCATGGTTCCGAGCGCCACGCCCTGAATGTCCATGTTCATAACGACCGTGAAAAGATAGTCCAGAACCACGTTCAGCAAAACGCACGCAATCAGCGCAACGAGCGGCATTTTGCTGTTGCCGAGGCTTCGGATAACCTGCGCCAGGGTGTTGTAAGCAATCATAAACGGCACGCCCGCAAAATAGAACTTCAGATAAACCGACGCATACGGCAAAAGCGAATCGTCAACGTTGATAAGCTTAAGAAGCGGCGTCGAAACGAAAAAGCCGATTACGCCTATCGCCACCGCCAGCACTCCCATCGAAATGAGGAGCGTGGTGTAGCAGCGTTTCAGCTCCACAAAGCTCTTTTTACCGAACTTTTGGCCGAGCACCACTGCCGCGCCCGCCAAAAATCCCATAACCACCGTGAGCAGCAAATTGACCACCGGCAAGCTTGCCGAAAGCGCGCCGAACTGCAGCGCTTCGCCCTTGACGTTGCCGAGGATTATGGCGTCGGTCCAGCTGTAAAACAGCTGAAAAACGTTGCCGGCCAAAAGCGGCAACGCAAACATGATTATCTTTTTCGTAGGGCTTCCGACGGTGAGGTCAACCACACTGCCCTTGGCTTCTTCCGTTCGTTCGTTTTGTTGAAGTTCTTCTATATTTTCCATAACAACCTTCTTTTGTTTTCATATACTATATATCCGTTTTGAAAACGGTTGTCAACTTTTTTAGGGCAATTTTCAAAAAATAGAGGGCAACCTTTTGGTTGCCCCCGATAAGAAGTTGAATCAATGTATGTTTTGTCAGTTTTTAACGTAAGAAACGTGCAGCAGCTCGTGCGCCCTATCCTTAAGAACGGTGTTATAAAGCTCGGTAACGACAGGGTTTTCGTCGGAAACTCTGATGCCCGTTTGGCGATCGGTTTCGTAAAGACCTTCGCCGCGCGCTTTTTTGACGTCGCTCACCGCAAACGGTTGCCCCGCGCCAGCAATGCAGCCGCCCGGACAAGCCATAACTTCCACGAAGTCGTATTTCGCTTCGCCGCCCTCCAGCTTGTCGATGAGGTCGCTTGCGTTTTTAAGCCCCGAAACGACGGCGATTTTCACTTCGCGTTCGCCGACGGCGAGCTTTGCTTCCTTGACGCCGTTCATACCTCTTACGCCGGAATATGCCAAGGCTCTCACGGAGTTATGGTCTTTCGCGCCCGCAACGTACCTTAAAGCCGCTTCGGTTACGCCGCCCGTTACGCCGAATATCACGCCTGCGCCGCTTGCCGTTCCGAAAGGTCTGTCCACGGCCGTCGCGTCGATTTCGGCAAGCATTATGCCGGATTCCTTGATCATTTGCACCAGCTCCTGCGTGGTGAGAACGTAATCGACGTCCGGACCTCCGTGTCTGAATTCATCACGGTTCGCTTCGTACTTTTTGGCCGTGCAAGGCATGATCGCAACGTGCACGTGCTTCTTGTGAATCTTTTCGTCGCCGGTGCGAAGGATTGCGGCAAACATTTCCATCGGACTTTTCGACGTGGAAATGTACGGCAAAATTTCAGGATATTTGGTTTCCGCAAACCTTATCCATGCCGGACAACAGCTGGTGAAAAGCGGCATTTTTTGCTCCGAGCCGAGCCTTTCCACAAGTTCCGCCGCTTCCTCCACGATCGTTACGTCCGCCGCGGTGGAAGTGTCGTAAACCGCGTCGAAGCCCATCATCTTGAGGGCCGTAACGATTTTGCCCATAACGTTTTCGCCCGGTTTTACACTGAGTTCTTTGCCGATGCCCACCCTGACTGCCGGCGCAATCTGCACCGTAACGTAGCTGTCTTTGTCGTCAAGCGCGGCAAACACTTTGTCAACGTAGCTCTTGACCACGATTGCGCCCGTCGGGCATGCTGCGGAGCATTGCCCGCAGTTGACGCACGGCGAGTCGGCCAGTTTTCCGTTGAAAGCGGTGGCAATGACCATTTTTGAGCCGCGGAAAGCAAAATCTATCGCGCCCACGTTCTGAATTTCGTTGCACATGCGCACGCAGTCGCCGCAAAGAATACACTTATGGTGATCTCTGACGATGCTCACGCTGCTGTCGTCTATTTCAGGCTCTGCGGCAGTGTTCGGAAACCGCACGCCTTCGATGTTGTATCTGATTGCAAAGGACTGAAGTTTGCATTTGCCGTTGTTTGCGCAAGTGGTGCAATCTCGGCAATGGTTCGCAAGCAGCAGCTCCAGAATCATTTTTCTGTATTTCCTCAGCCTTTCGGTGTTGGTTTTTATCGCCATGCCTGCCCTCGGCGGAGTGCTGCAAGCGGCTTCGATGCCGCCTCTTTCGTTCTCCACCACGCACATACGGCAAGCGCCGTAAATGGACAGTTCGCTGTGATAGCAGAAAGTCGGCATCTTTATGCCAAGCTTTCTTATGACTTCCAAAACGTTCTTTTCGCCTGCTATTTCAACGGAGAGGCCGTCAACCGTCATGAATTGTTTTTCTTCCATTTTCAGCCCTCCCTGATTGCTTTGAAATTGCAGTTCGAAACGCAAGAACCGCACTTTATGCACTTGTTTTGGTCGATAACGAACGGTTTTTTGATTTCACCGCTGATTGCGCCGACCGGACAGTTCCTCGCGCATTTCGAGCAGCCTTTGCACACCGACGGATCGATGACGTAGCGTTTTAGCTTCTGACATTTGCCTGCCGGACATCTTTTTTCTCTTATGTGCGCTTCGTATTCGTCCCTGAAATATTTTATGGTCGAAACCACAGGGCCCGCGGCCGTTTTGCCCAAACCGCAGAGCGCCGTGTTGCTGATGGTGTCTGCAAGATCCAGCAAAAGTTCAATATCGCCTTCTTTGCCTTTGCCGTCCACGATACGGTCAAGAATTTCAAGCATGCGCTTGGTTCCCTCTCTGCACGGAACGCATTTGCCGCAGCTTTCGCGTTGCGTGAAGTCCATAAAGAACCTTGCCACTTCAACCATACAGCTGGATTCGTCCATAACCACCATGCCGCCGCTTCCGATGATCGCGCCGACCTTTTTGAGGCTGTCGAAATCAAGCGCCAAATCCAAATGCTCCGAAGTCAAACAGCCGCCAGACGGACCGCCGATCTGAACGGCTTTGAATTTGCCGCCGTTTCTGATGCCGCCGCCGATTTCAAAAATGACGTCCTTAAGCGTGGTTCCCATCGGGACTTCGATAAGGCCGGTGTTTGCAATGTTTCCGGTGAGAGCGAAGGCTTTGGTTCCCGGGCTTGTTTCCGTGCCTATGGTGCAGAACCATTTTGCGCCCTTGGTGATGACAGACGGAACGTTTGCGTAAGTTTCGACGTTGTTCAAAACGGTAGGCTTGTCGAAAAGTCCGTGCTCGACCGTGCGAGGAGGTTTCGTTCTCGGCATGCCGCGCTTGCCTTCGATGGAAGCCGTCAGCGCCGAGCCTTCGCCGCAGACGAACGCGCCCGCGCCCTGATTGATATGTAAATCGAAATCAAAACCGCTGCCCAAAATATTTTTGCCCAAAAGTCCGATTTCTCCGGCCTGCTCGATTGCGGTGCGAAGCCTGAAAACCGCGAGAGGATATTCCGCGCGAACGTATATATAGCCTTCGTTTGCGCCGCACGCCACCGCCGCAATCATCATACCTTCCAGCATACGATGCGGATCGCCTTCCATAACCGAACGGTCCATAAACGCGCCCGGATCGCCTTCGTCGCCGTTGCAGACTACGTATTTAGGAAAATTCTTTTGTTTTGCGACCTGCGCCCATTTTTTGCCGACGGGGAATCCGCCGCCGCCTCTGCCGCGCAGTTTCGATTCGGAAATTTCGTTCACAACGTCTTCCGGAGTCATGTCGAACAACGCCTTTTCAAAAGCCGTGTAACCGCCTATGCTGAGATATTCCTTCACGGAAAGCGCATCAATATGGCCGCAATGCTCCAGAACTATGCGGTCTTGTTTTTTGTAAAACGGAATTTCTTCCTGCTTGCGATAGATTTCGCCGTTCACCTTGTAGGCAAGCCTGTCGATAGGCTCGTTTTGCAAAACGGTTTTTTCAACGATTTCCTCGCAGTCCGAAAGGCGGACTTTCGTGTAGAGATAGCCTTCCGGCTCGATGCGCACCAAAGGTCCCATTTCGCAGAACCCGTGGCAGCCGCTTTTTTTCATGGCGATGCTCTCGCCTTTTTCCGCGCAGCTATCGCACGCTTTGTCGTGCAAGCCCGGGTCGTGCGGTTCGACTTTAAGCTCAACCGAGCATTTGATGCCGCTTTCTTCGATAAGTTCTTTGAGTCGGTCGAAAATTTTCAGCGATCCGCTGGAAACGCACCCCGTGCCCGCGCAAACCAAAATCCTTCTCTTCTGAAGCTTGGCCGCCGCCACGCATGCGTCGCGGAACTCTTTCAGGTCTTGTCTGGTTTTAAGCATCGATTTTGCCCTCCCTGAGTTCCTCCAGCACTTTTGCTGCCTTTTCTTTGGTCATCTGGGAGTAAACGTGCCCGTTTACGGTGATGACCGGAGCAAGCCCGCACGCGCCGAGACACGCCACCGTTTCAACGGTGAACATTCTGTCGTCGGTGGTTTTTTTGGTTGCGGAAAGGCCGAGTTCTTTCCTTAAATAGTCGAGAACGTCGGTGGAATGGCGAACGTGGCACGCCGTGCCGTCGCAAACCTTCAGAACGTATTTCCCTTTCGGCTCCAAGCTGAAGTTTTCGTAAAAAGTTGCAACGCCGTAAATTTTGGCTTCGCTGAGTTTCAGTTTTTCGGAAAGATAAGGAAATATCTCTTTCGGGAGATATCTGTAAGCTTCTTGAGCCGCCTGCAATACGGCAATAAGAGAGCTCTCTTTGTTGCCGTATTTTTCGATGGCTTTATCTAAAACGGTATAGTCAAAATCACAATTCATGTCGTATACCGGCCTTAGTTTTTGCTTTTTATGTAGCGATCGATTGCCGCCGCCGCGGTTTTGCCTGCGCCCATTGCGAGGATAACCGTTGCCGCGCCCGTAACAGCGTCGCCGCCCGCAAAGACGCCTTCGCGGGAAGTAAGTCCGTCTTCGTCTGCAACCACGCAACCGTGTTTGTTGGTGTCGAGGCCTGCGGTGGTGGATTTGATGAGCGGGTTAGGAGAAGTGCCGAGCGCCATGATAACGCAATCGCAATCCACCGTAAAGTCCGCGCCTTCCACAGGGATAGGCCTTGCTCTGCCGGAAGCGTCAGGCTCGGAAAGCTGCATCTGTTGACATTTGATGCCGGTAACCCAGCCTTTTTGAGGAGGTTCCGCGCCGCCCAATATTTCCACAGGGTTGGTGAGGAATTTGAAAACTATGCCTTCTTCCATTGCGTGCTCGACTTCTTCGTGACGTGCAGGAAGTTCTTTTTGCGTTCTTCTGTAAACCACGGTTACGTTTGCGCCCAGACGTTTTGCGCAGCGCGCCGCGTCCATAGCCACGTTGCCGCCGCCGACGACAACGACTTCCTTGTTCTCTTTGATAGGAGTGCTGCTGTCAGGCTTGTAGGCTTTCATAAGGTTGGTTCTGGTCAAAAATTCGTTTGCGCTGTAAACGCCGTTGAGGTTTTCGCCCGGGATATTCATAAATTTCGGAAGGCCTGCGCCGCTGCCGATAAACACGCTTTCGAAGCCGTATTCGTTCATAAGCTCGTCGATGGACAGAACTTTGCCGATAACCATGTTGGTTTCGACGTTGACGCCCAGATCTTTTAAGGTGTCGATTTCTTTCTGAACGATGGCTTTTGGAAGACGGAATTCAGGTATGCCGTAAACCAAAACGCCGCCGGCGAGGTGTAAAGCCTCGAAAACGGTCACTTCATAGCCCATTTTTGCGAGATCGCCCGCGCAGGTAAGTCCGCTAGGACCGCTGCCGATAACCGCAACCTTGTGGCCGTTAGGTGCAGGGCGAACCGGTTTTTCGGTGCTGTTGGCGTTGTGCCGGTCGGCCACGAAGCGTTCAAGTCTGCCGATGCCGACGCTTTCGCCTTTGATGCCTCTTACGCAGAATTTTTCGCACTGATTTTCCTGCGGGCAAACGCGGCCGCAAACGGCCGGAAGGCTGGAGGATTCGGAAATGATTTTATACGCTTCTTCGAAGCGGCCTTCCGAAACTTCTTTTATGAAAGCAGGGATATTGATTTTGACCGGGCAACCTTGTCTGCACGGCTGATTTTTGCAGTTCAAACAACGTTTAGCCTCGTCGATGGCTTGTTCTTCGGTGTAACCCAAAGCCACTTCTTTGAAGTTTTTGCTTCTTTCCGACGGATTTTGAGTCGGCATTTCGTTGCGTTTCAAGCTCATATTAGGCATAGTTATTTGACCTCCTTCTTAAACAAATTGCAGGTTTCTTCGTGACGTTTGCGCTCAAACGGCTTGTACATCGAGCCTCTGGCCATAGCTTCGTCGAAGTCGACGAGATGTCCGTCGAAATCCGGCCCGTCAACGCAGGCGAATTTGGTTTCGCCGCCGACGGTAAGCCTGCAGCCGCCGCACATACCCGTGCCGTCGACCATGATAGGGTTCATGCTGATAACGGTTTTGACTCCGTATTTTTCAGTGGTTTTGCAAACGAACTTCATCATGATAACCGGTCCGATTGCGATAACTTCGTCGTATTTTTCGCCACCGAGAATAAGATCTTCCAAAGCGTTGGTTACGAGGCCCTTGGTGCCGTAGCTGCCGTCGTCGGTCATCATAACGAATTTGTCGCTGCAAGCCTTGAATTCGTCTTCCAGAATAACGAGGTCTTTATTTCTGAAGCCGACGATGCTGGTGATGTTTATGCCTTTTTCGTGCATTTTTTTAGCCACGGGATATGCGATAGCGCAGCCCACGCCGCCGCCGACGACCGCGACTTTTTTAAGTCCGTCCGTTTCGGTCGGTTTTCCGAGAGGGCCGACGAAATCGTGAATGAAATCGCCTTCTTCGAGGTGATTGAGTTTTTCGGTGGTGGCTCCGACGATCTGGAATATAATGGACACCCAGCCCGCTTCCCTATCGTAATCGGCGATAGTCAGAGGAATGCGTTCGCCGTCGGCGTCAACTCTTAAAATGATGAACTGACCCGGTTCGGCCTTTTTTGCGATGAGCGGAGCTTCGACGTCCATACGCGTAACAGTCGGATTCAAGCACTGTTTTCTTAAGATTTTATACATAATTCAACTCCTTATTCCCTTTCGGGAAGTAATACTAATATTTATTCTATCATACTATATACAAAAAAACAAACCTTTTTCCGAATTAAAACCTAATTATCTCATACAAAAATCCATAACTTCTTGCTAATTTCGTTATATTAAAAAACCCTCGCTGAAACGAGGGTTTTCGTTAATCTTCTTTTTCGACGCGGAATTTGGCTTTCATTCTGAGCTCTTTCGAGAGAATGCGTTTCCTGATGCGAAGCGATTTAGGGGTAACTTCCAGAAGTTCGTCGTCGGCGATAAATTCCAGACATTCTTCCAAGCTGAACACTCTCGGACTGATGAGTCTTAAAGCGTCGTCGCTACCGCTTGCGCGGGTGTTGGTGAGGTGCTTTTTCTTGCAGACGTTGACGACGAGGTCTTCCATTTTAGGGCTGTAGCCCACGACCATGCCTTCGTAAACCGGAGTGCCCGCTCCAATAAACAGCGTGCCGCGTTCCTGAGCGTTGAACAGACCGTAAGTTACGGCTTCGCCCGTTTCGAAAGCGATCAAGCTACCTGTAAGACGGCGAGGGATTTCGCCTTTATACGGCTGATACTCAAAGAAAATGCTGCTCATAATTCCTTCGCCCTGCGTTGCGGTCAGAAATTCGTTTTTATAACCGAACAGTCCGCGGCTTGGCACGTTGAATTCCAACCTCGTGCGGCTTCCCATCGGTTGCATGTGCACGAGCTCGCCTTTTCGTTGTCCCATTTGTCCCATAACGGTGCCCGCGGCGTTTTGCGGAACGTCCACGACCAGCTTGTCAACAGGCTCCATTATCACTCCGTCAACCTTTTTATACAGCACTTTCGGCGTGGACACCGAGAATTCGTAGCCTTCTCTCCTCATGGTTTCGATGAGAATGGACAGGTGCATTTCGCCTCTGCCGCAAACCTTGAAGCTGTCGGTGTTGTCGGTGTCTTCGACGCGCAACGAAACGTCCTTCAGTAGCTCGCGATAAAGCCTTTCCCTAAGCTGTCTGCTGGTAACGTACTTGCCTTCTTTTCCCGCAAACGGACTGTCATTGACCGAAAACGTCATTTCAACCGTCGGTTCGGAGATTTTGACAAACGACAACGGCTCCGGGGTAACCGGATCGGACACGGTGTTTCCGATGTTGATGTCTTCAATGCCGGATATACAAACGATGTCGCCCACGGTTGCGGTTTCGGCAGGCACGCGTTTGAGGCCTTCGATTTCGTACAGGTTGACGATTTTGCCGCGTTTAGGTTGCGTTCTGCCATGCCAGTCGCTGGTTACGATATCCATATTCGGCCGTGCGACGCCCTGCTCGATTCTGCCTATGCCGATACGTCCGACGTAATCGTTGTAGTCGATTGAGGAAACCAGCATCTTGAACGGCGATTTTTCGTCGCCCTCAGGCGGATCGATGTAGTTAATAATGGTGTCGAAAAGCGGCGCCATATTCGGCTTTACGTCGTCCGGAGTGAGGCCGGAAATGCCCTGACGGCCGCTGCAATAGACGATAGGGCTGTCGAGCTGTTCTTCCGTTGCGTCCAGATCCATCAAAAGCTCTAGAACTTCGTCGACGACTTCCTTCACCCTTGCGTCCGGTCTGTCGATTTTGTTTACGCAGACAATGATTTTGAGTCCCAAATCCAAAGCCTTGCCCAAAACGAAACGCGTTTGAGGCATCGGGCCTTCGACTGCGTCCACCAGAAGCAAAACGCCGGAAACCATTTTAAGCACGCGTTCGACTTCGCCGCCGAAATCCGCGTGTCCCGGGGTGTCGATAATGTTGATTTTCACGTCGTGATATCTGACGGCGGTGTTTTTGGCGAGAATGGTTATGCCCCTTTCTCTTTCCAGATCGCCGCTGTCCATAACTCTTTCTTCAACCTGTTGATTTTGGCGGAAGGTGCCGCTTTGCTTCAAAAGTTCGTCAACAAGAGTGGTTTTGCCGTGGTCGACGTGGGCGATGATTGCAATGTTACGCAAGTCCTTTCTGATCATTGTTTCTCCGTTGCGCAGAGTGTCGTGCGCTGAATGTATAAAAATTATTTCGGCAATATTATATATTCATTATTTAATTAAATCAAATAAATAAGCCCGAAATCGAAAAATTTTTTTGATTTTTTTGTCGATTATCGCTTTTTTGCAACGTAAAGAAAAAAGGCGCAAAAACGTTTGCGCCTTTCTTCTTTGCATTATATTTGCAATAATCAGTGTTTATAAACGATTTTATATCACTAAACCGCCGTTTACGCCGACAACCTGCCCCGTAATAAAATCCGCGTCATCGCTTGCCAAAAACGCGACGGCTTTTGCGACGTCAAGCGGACGGCCGAGCGCCTGAAGCGGAGTTTCTTCCTTGATTTCGGACAAGGTTTCCGCCGAGTGGCAGGCGTTCATATCGGTTTTGATAAAGCCCGGGCAAACGCAGTTGACAGATATTCCCGACGGGCCGACCTCTTTAGCAAGTGCCTTGGTGAACCCTATGACGGCCGCTTTCGTGGCGGAATAGGCCACTTCGCAAGACGCGCCGACCTGCCCCCACATGCTGCCAACGTTGATGATTTTGCCGCTTTTTCTGGCTATCATATCCGGCAAAACTTCCTTCGTGAGGTTGAAAACGCCGTCCACGTTCACGGCAAAAATTCCCTTCCATTCGTCGTAAGACACGTCGTCAAGCGGTTTAATGAGGGATATTCCCGCGTTATTTACCAGCAAATCCACCTTTCCGAAGCGGTTTTTGGCGGCCGTAAACAGTTTTTCGGCGCCACTTGGCTCCGAAACGTCCGCCTGAACGGCAATGACTGCCGAATATTTTGACAGTTTGTCTTTCAGTTCTTCGGCCTTTTGCCCGTTTCGGACGTAATTAAGCACTACGTTCCAACCTTTTTTTGCAAGCTCCTCGGCAATAGCCGCGCCGATCCCCCTCGAAGACCCCGAGATTATGGCTGTTTTGTTCATTTTGAAAGTTCCTTTTCTTGTTTTTTATACTTCGGCAACAGCACTACCAAACCTACCGACGAACCCGCTATCGCCATTGCCGCGGCAATCAGAATCCACGTTGCTTTTTTGTCTGTCGGAAGCACTCTTACCGTTTGTTTTACCACGGCGACGTCGTTGACGTAGCCGACTATTTCGTAACGTCCGGATCCGGTCGGCAAATAGTTAAATTCGCCGGATTTGGCCGTGGTAACGAGTTCTCCGTTGACGTACCAGGCCACGATTATGGCGTTCGGATCCGCGTTTTGATAGTCGCCGACGGTGAGCGTTACCCTGTCTCCCATATACTTGACGGAGTGCCCTGTCTTTTTTGCTTCTTTAATCTCGGACAAGTCGATTTTTTTGTAATCCACCTTCAGCTTCGCGCCGAAAGAGTCCTCCGAAACGCCCTCCGTTTCGTCGAGGGAAGCGTATATTTCCACCTCGCCCACTTTAGTTTGCGCAGGAAGAGTAAGTTCCGTACCCAAAGACGTTGAAGCGGTGTTTTCGTTTATTCTCAAAACCGTCCATCTGACCGGAGAGGTTATCTTTTTCTCGACCACGGCGCCGCTTTTGTCGGTATATCCGTAATATGCGTCGAAAACCGTAGGAGCGGTTTGCCCGAGAGTTTGCGAAACCTCCTCGGCAAGCGTTTCGCGTTCAACCACCCTAAGGTATTTCACCTTTGCGTCGAACGAAAGCGAAGCGGTCAGAACGCCCGAGGTAAGCCGGACGGTGGCCGTCACGTTGTAGTCAAACGCCTTCAGATTTTCAATCGTTACGTTTTTGCCTTTTGCGTTTTCGGTATTTTCGCCGCAGGTTATCGTCCACGAAATTTCCTTGTCGGTGTCCGTTACGACGTATTCTCCGCTCTCGGAGAGACTGAGGAGCACCGCGTTCAGCGTAAGAGTCGGCGAGTCAAAATAGTTCACGAAAAATCCGTTTTGCGAAATTTCTTCTCCGCCCACGGTCGCCGTAAGTTTCAGCTTCGACGCAGGCTTGAAGTTCAGAAGCTTTACGAGGTCGGCCTTTCTGAGTAAAAACCCGCCCGACTGTATCACGTCAGACGGAAACTCCTTAAACGCCGTGTAAACCTCGTCCGCAGACTCCGCCTTCATCATCATGACGCCCGCCATAAAGCTGACTATCGGCGCGGCCATGCTCGTGCCCGACTTTGCCTGATAGCCGTCCTTTACCGACGACACTATGTTTTCGCCCGGAGCCACAACGGTAAATTCGGAATTATAGTTGCTTTTGGAGTATCTTTTGTTTTGGTCGTTGTACGCCATAACGCCTATAACTTTTTCGCAAGCGGCAGGATAAAACGAATTTGCATTAATTCTTCCCTGATTTCCCGCCGCGGCAACGCAGATCGCGCCTTTTGAATATGCGTAGTTCACGGCTTCGTTCAGCTTTTGGATATAGCTTGCGCTCGGCTTATCTGAAAGCTCGTTGGTAAAGCTCATGTTGATGACGGAAGCGCCGTTGTCGGCGGCGTATCTGATGGCGGTAACCGCCCTGTCCCACCTGAACGTTGCCTGCGCGTCGCCTGCCTTTATCGGCATAACGGAAACGTAGCTTTCAAGGCCGAACTCTTTCACCAGTCGCGCCACTATCCCCGTAACGTGCGTTCCGTGATATTTTCGGCTTTCGGTAACCTTCAAGGACGGAGCTGTGTCATCTGTGACGTCTTCGCTGTCAAGTATCACGTTATACGGACTTACCAGTTCTATTCCGTCAAACACCTCGTGATCGGAAATTATGCCCGTGTCTATAACGGCGACTATCACTTTTTTCGCCGTTCCCGACGCTTTCAGCGCGTCGATTTCTTGTCGCATCGCCGAAAAATTCAAAAAGTTTTCGGCGGCGTACCATTCCTCCGACGGCAGCGTTTCGCCTTCGGCAAAGGCCACCACGCCAAAATCCGACACAAGCGAACATAAAATCGCAAGCGCCAGCAAAAACGATATTAAGCCGTATGCAAATTTTTTCTTCATCTTTTCCCCTCTGAAAAAACTTAAACAAAAAGCAGATTTTTGTTGCTTTTCACCGAAATTTGTTAGCTTTTACTTATATTATACTATAAATAGGTCGAAATAACAATAAAATCCGACAAGATAATTTTTAAGAAGAATTTTCGCTTTTTTCGCAAAAATAGGTAGCGTTTTACAAGGAAATGGTTTATAATGGAAACATCAAAACAATAAACTTTTTGGAGGTTTATATTATGCCATTAGTCACAACTACCCATATGTTCGAAAAAGCTTACGAAGGCGGTTACGCCATCGGCGCGTTCAACGTCAACAATATGGAAATCATTCAGGGCATCGTCGAAGCCGCTAACGAACAGAAAGCTCCGCTCATTCTGCAAGTTTCTGCCGGCGCTCGCAAATACGCTAACCCTACTTACCTCAGAAAAATGGTTGAAGCAGCCGTTGAGGAATCCGATATTCCTATCTGCTTGCACCTCGATCACGGCGACAGCTTCGAGCTTTGCAAGAGCTGCATCGAAAACGGTTTCACTTCCGTCATGATCGACGCTTCCAAATACGCTTTTGCCGAAAATATCCGCATCACCAAGGAAGTCGTTGAATACGCTCACGATCACGGCGTCGTCGTAGAAGCCGAACTCGGCCGTCTGGCAGGCATCGAAGACGCAGTCAACGTTTCCGGCAAAGACGCGGCCTACACCGATCCTGATCAAGTTGAAGAATTCGTCAAATCCACCGGCGTTGACAGCTTGGCAATCGCAATCGGCACCAGCCACGGCGCATACAAATTCAAACCAGGCACCAAACCGCAACTTCGCTTCGACATTCTGCAAGAAGTTTCCGATCGTATCCCGGGCTTCCCGATCGTTTTGCACGGCGCTTCCTCCGTTCCACAGGAATTCGTGAAGATCATCAACGAATTCGGCGGACAAATGCCGGACGCAATCGGTGTTCCTGAAGAAATGCTTCGTCAAGCTGCAAAGATGGCCGTCTGCAAAATCAACATCGACAGCGACCTCCGTATGGCTTGCACCGCGGCAATCAGAAAGCACCTTGCCGAAAATCCTTCTCACTTCGATCCGCGTCAATACCTTGGCGATGCAAGAACCGCAATCAAAGGTATCGTTGCTCACAAACTCGTTGACGTTCTCGGCTGCGCAGGACACGCAAACGACTAATTACAAAAACGAAAACCGCTTCTTTCGAAGCGGTTTTTTGTTGCCGATTTTTCAAATTCGGCAGTTTATTGCTGCGGTTTGGTGCGCACAAGCTTGTAAACGGTCAACAAAACGCAAAACGCCACCACCAGCAAAAACACGATAAGAAGCAGATTTACGTATTCCTTCGCAAGACTTGCAATGACCGTCATAAGCATGGTTGCAACCAGGTTGCCGAGGACTACCGAAGCGGTCTTTTTGAAATAACCGCCTTCCATAAAGCAGGATATCGCGCTTCCCGACCAGACGCCCGTAAGCGGCAGCGGAATCGCAACGAAGGCAAAGAGAAGCAGATATTTCCGTTTGGCGGCTTTGCGCCCCGTTTCCTGAACTTTCAGGCTTTTGTCGGCCCGTTTTCTGACGATGCCGTCAACTCGCACCGCGAGCCCCGAAAACGCCTTGGTTGCCTTCAATTTGTCTACCATCGGCCGAAACGTAAGGATTATGAGCGGGCACACCACCGACGAGCCTGCCCAGCATATAAGCGATTTTACAATCGCGTTTCCTCCCATCGAAGCCGCCAGCAGCACGGCTCCGCGCATCTCGATAAGCGGAATGGCGCTCACGACGAAAAGCAACAGATAATCGTTATAAATATACTCTCTTAAAAATTCAATAATTTGCTCGCTCAGCATGAAATCACTTGCCTATTTTTATATATTTATGTAAAATATTTATATTGTTTTACGAGGTGTTTTATGCAAAAACTTTTAAGCACGATGCGTCGGGCAATCGGCGATTACAATATGATCAAGGACGGCGACCACATCGCCGTGGGCGTTTCCGGCGGCAAAGACAGCCTTACGCTTCTGACCGCCCTAAAAGCCTACCAAAGGTTTTCCCCCGAAAGCTTCGCGCTTTCGGCTATAACGGTCGATTTGGGCTTCAAAGGGACTGATCAGAACGAGGTAAAGGCTTTGATCGATTACACCGAAAAACTCGGCGTGCCGTATTACATCGTCCCGACGGATATAGGCGAAATCCTGTTCGACGTCCGTAAAGAATCCAACCCTTGCAGTTTGTGCAGCAAAATGCGCCGCGGCGCGCTCAACAACAAGGCAAAAGAAATCGGCGCAAACAAAATCGCGCTCGGCCACCACGCCGACGACGTCATTCAGACGATTTTTTTAAGTCTGTTTTACGAAGGCCGTTTTTCCAGCTTTGCTCCGACCGCATATATGGACAGAAGCGGCATAGAGCTTATCCGTCCGTTCATCTACGTTTGGGAAAAGGACCTGAAAAGCGTCGTTTCCAAGCTCGACCTGCCCGTTCTCAACAACGTTTGCCCGGCAAACAAACACACCCGGCGCGAATATATCAACCTGCTCATAAAAGACATTCAAAAAGACGTTCCGTTCGTAAAAGAACGCATGCTCGGCGCAATCAAGCACCCTGAACGCGCGAATCTCTGGCCGGAATATCAACCTTACATCAAGCTTTCAAAGGAAGAGCGCGACCAAAAACTGAAAAACAAACTTGAACGTCAATCCGAAAACAACGACTAAAATTCTGCGGCCGCAACATATATAGCGGCCGCTGTTTCATAAAACGCCAAAATCCACCTTTACTTAACCTCGTTAGAACACCTTAAAACGCATTTTTATCAAATAAAGTCGTCACCTCACTGAGTGGACGGCCTTATACTTTGCTAACACATTATAATTAAAGGGTTTCCCCCCACTTTGACTTATTCTCCTATCAGTTTTTTTAACTCATCAAATGTTATAATTTCAAAATCAATCTTTTTTATATCCGCTACAAAAACTTTGTTCGTAACCATATAATTTTTTAATAAATATGTATCACCATCACTTATTGCCATTGCTTTAAGTACGACTACTAAATTCTTAGCCAGGTAATTTATTCTCCTAGAAAACTTTTCGTCCTTTTTATCGTTAATAAAAAATGAACTTTGATGATTATAATATTCTCGAATTGAGCCTACTTTTCCTAAAAATTTACTTTCTATATTCCATACTATCTTTTTTTTCGTGTCGATAGATAATACATCGTAATCTCCTAAATTTTTAGGATGCCCGAACTTTTTATCTAATTTATGCAACTGAAGATTTTTTGATGTTAAATAACCTTTAGATTTAAAGAATTTTTCAATATCATTCTCCATTTCAGTTTCACACTTATTTTTCCACAGCGACAACACTTTTAAGTAATTATTCAATCCATATTCAAAAGGTGGATAAAACTCAATCGTTCCCCACTTCCATAAATTCAACAAATTGTACATTACTACCGGAGAAAAAATAATACTTTCTCCATTTGAGATAATAGGCATTATTTCAAACCTATTATTCCTATTTTCCCTTTCCCAAATTGGAACAACTTCACATTTTTTGTCAGCCGAAGTCTTAATTTTAGAACAATCAATAATTAAGTAATTTAACGCATTACAAAAATAATTTAATTTGTCCTTTTTTTCTTCTATTAGAATACTGCCAAAATCTTCAATAATTTTTTCTTTAGGAACTTCAAAAACATCTGGAAGAACCTCGTACTCTTTGAAAGTATAAGTGAATTCAAAAGATAAATAATTACAAATTTCTAATATTGCGTCTAACCCAATTTTAGTATCTTCGTAAAAACTTGCTATCGCTGTTTTCAACCTTTCTTCCTCATCAACTATTCTAGGCTGATAGTCCTCATTATTATATACTCTTTTATTTCTCTCTGCCACCAATTCTTCATGGTCATCATCAAAAACACTTGAAACTAAATAATCTTGACTAATTTGAACTTTTGCTCCAAATAGTCCATAATGAGCCTCGTCTGAACATTCTTGTAAAACTAATAACCAATGAGCAAACGCTATAAGATACCTTAATTCTTCTTGACTAGGAATCAAACTTCCATGATGTTCAACAGCTAAATTAGTGTCTATTAAATAACATATATCTCTTATCGAATTCTTACTATCCTCCCTATTCTTAATTGAATTCATTGATGTTACAATCCTAGCCTCTTCACTTAAATATTGATTGCCTGACAATGAAAACCGCTTCATACTTATATGCTTGTTATGCATGTGGTAAGCTAAAATTGAAACAAGCTCTTTATGTAATTCAATCTTATCGAATTTATTAATTTCTTCTTCGAACCTAGGGATTGTGATTCCTTGAATATCCCTAATAAGTTTTGTTGCGTGTTTACTTTCGTATATTCCAGCCTCTAAATTTAACCCTTTACAATCATATGCTATCTTTTTTCTAACTTTAATATAAGATTGCTCATCAATATTTATACCCATATTGTCTTCTGAGTAATAATAATCTATCTTAATCGCAAGAGCTTCTATATCCTTTTTTTCGGTCCTTTTTTTATCTATCTCAGCACATAATTTCGCATAATTAATTAAACAAGTACGTTCAAAGCATTTAAGCAATTCTTTCATGAAATCGCATTCTACAGATTTATTAGTTGAATTCAAGATGTTTTCAAAAAGATTTTCTTCATTAACAGCGTATCTAATTAAAACCTTATTCCCTTCAAAATAAATATCGCTATATACATAATCCCTAGTTTCATTTAAAAAACCATTATTATCTACTTTTCTTGCGTATTCAATCGGCATATAAGTTAACTGTACGCCATTAAAACCATAAAAACCACATGATATCAACTCTTTTTCAAACATTATTAAATTTCGCTGCAACAATTCTTCTATCATTCTTATAGTTTCCGAACGTTTATTTTTCTTCTTAGTAAAATCTTCGAAAAATAAATTAAACGCCAATAAAACATATGAGTTTTCTACTTTTCTAAAATCCCCACCAAAACCGATTGCCGCTTTATTTGAAATTCTTATAAAATCGCCTTTATCATCGTCTATAATCCACCTAAATGGGTTTTCGAACATTTGAGTACCCCCTTCAAACGGATACCACTTATTAAGAGATACAAATTTTTCAAAAACACCCCATTCTAACGAATATACTTCAGCAACAATGTTATTATACTCAATAGCTCCTTGAGAAAATTCTTTATTATTAGTGAGCCACAAATCGAACTTCACTGAAAGCCCACCGCATCCTGGTACAAATTGTATTTTCTCGTTATTAATTAATCCAATAAAAGCTGCAATATCACTTGGTTTTTTCGCCAAATAAATTATAGAGATAATGTCATAGATATAATTCCGTAACAACTTTCCCTTTTCGCTAAATTTAAACATTTGCCCCAGAGTAATGTTAGAATCATAGATTATTATTTCAACAGTATCCCTATCCGAGAAATCATACAATCTTACATCTTCTAAAAATTGTATAATTTTTAATTTTTTTTCTTTTAATAAGTTTTTTACTTCTTTTTCATATTTCTCAACATTCCAATCTTTTATAGATTCTTCATTTATAAAAATTAAAACCGATTTTTCATCAAATACCGCAAACTGTACTAGTTTTTCATCTAATATCTTTTTATTTTCCTCGTCCTCTACTACTCCTATATTGCACAATACAAAATCTGCTTCAGGGCTTATATCAAAATTAGATTTCAATGAATCATACACTAAAAAATCTGTTGCTTCTTGTTTTGCCTCTATCGTTTCAAATGCCTTTTTAATAATTTGATTAAAATAATCAACAATAATGCTTGGATTAAACAAAGGATAATATTCGTTATTCTTGTTTTTTATAAAATGACTAATGTCAATATCTGATGTTTTATCAAAAGACAACTTGCTTAATATCGATCCTTCTCTTATAGAAATAATTTGATAAAAATTGATTACTTGAGCAAAAAAGCTTTCACTAGGAATAGACAGTTTATGAACCATGTATTTTTCCGAAGCAAAAGGTTCTTCTCTTCCCAGTTTATTTATAATTTTTTCTACATATATTAAAACTTCTTCAAAAACCAGGTTTTGTTTACTTTTTCTCGCCAATAAATCAATTGAATGCAGAAAAGGAAAAACAAAGTCATGCCCTGTACCCATTAACACAGGGTAAAAATGTTCGTTATATGAAATTTTAATTTCACCGAAATCTGGAATTATAGCATCATCATATAAAGTATCATATTCCTTAAAGAGCTTATCGCAAAAAAGAAGAAATTCTTCATATGTTTTTAAGGGTTTATTGCCTTTCTTTTTGCAGACAGCCAAAGAATAATTTAATGTTATGTATAAGCACAAATGTGGTCTCGTATATCGCCACGAATTAATACAGAATACAGCTCTACATAAATCAAAATAGTTATATTCATCAAAAATAGCTACTATACGTTTGGATAATTCGTAATTCACATTATAATTACCCTTAAATTTTTCTACTATCATTAATTTCCCCCTTCTACGAAGTACATTAATTTTACCACATTTTAACAAAAATTGCAATGCCTTACTGCATGATGGAAAAAAGTTATAATCAATCAAAATCGGCATTTTCAAAAGTGAAAAAGTTGCTTGTTTACATTCGTGAGACGATTCAAGCATTCGACGCCCTACTTTTGTACTTTTAATTTCTCGCCAAAATAACGTCATAAACGGCAATTTTTGCGCGATTTTATATGCTTAAGCGTTATTTACCTCCAAATTGACTATTTTTAGCAAGTGTTCTAAGTACTTTTTGGTTTTTATAGTATTTCAAAACTAAAATAATACCGGTTTTTTAATTCAAAATCCCATATTTTATTGTCTTCTGTCGTGGCTGTTGTAGCATAAGTCAGCGAGAAAATCAACTGCACGGAAAAATACTACTTAAAACTTTTATATTGAATAACAGAGTCGGACTCGAAAGAGTTTGGCTCTTTTTATTTTACGATAGTATTTTTCGCTCAAATCCTTTGGCTGTTGATTTTCTCCATTGCAATAAAATTCTCATTATGGTTGCGTTTCGGCTTATGCTCCTTTGCCCCTGCCAGAAGGCAAAAATAAAAAATGGAGGTAATTCAAAAATGAAAAAAGTAGTTTACTCAATCAAAAAAGTCAGAAATCCTGACGAAAAATTGTCCGGTTTCGGATTCATCAATGACGAAGGAACGTTGCTATGCAAGTGTGTTTCAAAAACAAGCAAACGTTATACAAGAGCGTTTGATGAAGTTGAACAGCATTGCCACCCTATACTTGGTAAAGAAAAAGAGTTCAAAGGTTACGTGACTATGTATTACAACGACGTTCCCCTTTACAACAAAGAACACAATAATTACTACGTAAGAGATATCGAAGTCGAATACTCGATATGGTACAAAATCATGGAGGAAAATTAAGATGCCGGAATTTGATTATTTTAACGGAGAAAATTTTATAACGTTCGATTTAATCGAAATCGACGACGAGAAACGCGAAGTCACGGTTGCCGTCAGCGGCACGGGAAGAATAAGCGTTAAAACCTTTGACCTGTTGTTCGATGGTAATCGCCGCTACTTTGAATATGGTTGTACATACACAAAAATTTACATAGACGAATTTACGGAGGAAAACTAAAATGAACGGAAATATCAGTATCGTTATCGGATCTTGGGGATCGTATAACGAATGTAACGAAAGAGCCTTAGGCTCGAAATGGCTTGACCTTTCGGACTATGAAGAATGGGATGAAATCGTGGAAGAACTCAAAAAAGAAGGCTTTGAACTTGACGGCATCGACGAAGAATTGTTCATACAAGATATTGACGGTATCGAAGACGGTTCAATCAATTGGGATTATGTCAATCCGGAGGAATTATTCAATACTCTGAACGCTTCAGGCGTTTTGGATGACGATTACAAATATGAAGTATTTTGCGCTTTTCTTGAAGTGCGTTGTTTCGACGATTTTGAAGAAAGAGTTGAATCCCGCGGTCACAGATGGAATGATGATATAGATCTGTGGCGAGGATACGACTGGGAAGATTACGGACGCGAAATGCTTAACTGCTGCGGCTATCAGATACCCGACCACATTTTAGACTTTATCGACCTTGAACGCTACGGAAAATACTGTGGCGAAGAATATTTACAAGAGTACAGCGCCGGACTTATAGAAATTCAATAAAAAAAGGAGATTTTACTATGAATATCACTATCGAAAACAAAAAAGCAAAAGCAATCGAACTTATGAAAAAGTTAGACATCTATAAACCCTACATAAAAGGCTTTGAAAAAGACAATACCGTTTGTTTCTATGAAAACTTTGGCGGATTTTGGGCATATCAAGAACCGGAACTTATGGCAAAAATCAAGGAATTTGAAAAAAAACACAATGTGCTTGTATATGCCGTTACCCACGAATACACCGAATTCGGCGAATGTTACGACTTTTTATTTATCTCCGATTACGAAGAAGAATGGGATGAAATGCTTTATCCGCAAGGCAATATATACTACGCTTTTGCGTATGTCTGGAACAAATCCGACGATTACTGCTCGGAGTTCGGCACAATCGGCATCCGTTCGTTCGGCGGTGGAATTAAAAGAGTTGCGTGAGGTGAAAACAATGAAACACAAAAAATACTTGCCCGTATTTAAGCGTTGCGGTTGGAATGTGAACGTTTCGGATAATGAAATCGAAATAGAAAACTGGTCGCCCGCAGGAGAAAACATTGTCGAATATCTTGATAAAAACATAGATATTCCGTCCCAAATTCAGAATATAGCAGATAATTTCGATGCGGACGAACATGCCGAAATGTGGATTGAACACCGAGGAAAGAACGGCGTTCCCGATTCTATAAGGATGCTGTTAAACGACGCCGACGCTATACAGGAAATGTACAACGAACTTGCCCACGCACTAAAATTCGGAGTGGTACTGATATGAAAATTTATCTTGTTTTATTTCAATATTCAACCGATGATTGCGACGGCGTGGATACGCAAGCCTTTTCTACTTACGAAAAAGCCGTTGAGCGCTTTCACGAGATTATAGAAAACGAAAAGAATCCTGAATGTAGTTGGGCGGCTAACGCTTTTGAAAACGGTGAGTTACAACGCAACTACGAACTCGATTGTTCCGACTTTACCGATACCGAAGAACACGAACTTTGGTGGAATCTAACTTGCAAATTAGATTGGTATTTGCACGATTTTATAGAATTAAGAATTTTTGAGGTGGACTCGAATGAGTTATAAGGCAATGGCACACATTCATTCGCTTAACGGCGAAATGGCTGAAATAACCGTACTCGAAGAAGTCGGAGATAACGACTACATTGTGGACTATAAGGGCGTGAAATGACACGCTCTTTTTAATTGGTTCAACTGTACTTACTACGCAGACGACGTTTATAGGAGAATCGAAGAATGAGATTTATATTTTACACTTACAGCGATACAGGTATTATCACCCTTGATTACGACGACGGTTATACTCAAAAGAAAAACCTCTACGTCGGATACTCGCTTCGTAACGCAATTAAAAAGTTCCGTCAAGACAACGGCTTAATCGGAAAACACGTTAAAATCATCAAATTATACTAAGGAGCAAAACAATGGCTAACATCAAAGATTTAGAAAAATACGTAAACTACGAATTTTCGTCGGGCTGTTACACCGGCGACGATTACAAATCTTTTCAGACAAAATACATCAACTATCTTCGCTCGATTTGCAAAAATAATCATTGGCGGCTTGTAAACGTCGGTAAAAATCATTATTGCTTTTCGGCGTTTATTAAAAGCGCGGAAAACAAATACGTTTACATTTCTATATCCGACGTCAGATATTTTTCCAACGAATGGTACGACCATATACTTATTCGCACGGCTGAAAATGAAACGGACTATCGCGGCGGTTTTAATAACTACACAACGCTTTCCGATTTGGAAGGCACTGCCGCCGAACTTCTGAACGACTTACCCTTTTAAGAAGCGTGATACCTATGAAATTATCTAACGAAACCCTATATCGCCTTTGCAACGAATATCAATGGTTTACAAGCGGCGATTGCCGTCAATACGAAAAATTATTTGAGCGCAATAAACAAGGTGCGAGCCTTGAAACGCTTGCAACGATTATTTGGCTTTGCTCGTCGGGCTACGAAGAAAAAGATATTTTAGAAATACTACAAAAGGAGTGTGAAAACGATGGTTAAATTAAATCTCACAGCCGCAAATAGGCAAGAAGATCTTATACTTGCATACTTACAAGAAAATGCAAGCGAAACGTTAGCGGACAAAATAAATAATGGCACGCCGTTTGAAAAAGACGGCAAGCCTCTTATCAACAAAAAGACTCTTTCCGGCTTTATGAAATACGCTTGTGATGAAGCGAGAAAACTTGCAGAAAAAGGTGCTTCTTCCGCTTGTGTTGACGACGCTACCGTTTACGGTTGGGCAATCCATTATTTTGAGAAAGATTCTATCGAAGGAACGCTTTACACCATAGACGGCGAAGAATATAAGCCCGTTGTAGCAAAACCGAAAACTACGCAAAAACCAACCTATACGCCGACTTCTACGACTAAACCCAAACCGCAGAACCTGCAATTCTCAATCTTTGACAGACTCGACGAAACCGACGTAAAAGATAACAATAACGACGCTTCAATAGCCGAAAGCGATACAAAAGACGATGATTCGGATATGTCGACGGAAGAAGAAATGCAAGAAGCAATGCAAATCGTTGCCGAAGAAGAATCGCAACAAGTAAAACCTACCATCGTCAAAGAACAGCCGAAAGGCAATCAGACCTACCGAGATTATATGCTTTACCAAAGCGAACGCCCGACGGCTGTCGTAGCGCTTCGTTTAGGCGACTTCTATGAGGTTTTAGGCGACAATGCCGTTATGCTCGGTAACGAACTCGAACTAACTATTACAAGCCGCGACGTTGGTTTAGAAAGCCGTATCCCGATGATCGGTTTTCCTTACCACGCAGCCGAAAATTACTTCGCTAAAATCGTTAAACGACACGACTTGTATATCGTTGAAAATCCATACGATACGCAATTCATTCAGTGTGTAAATTTTGTAGATAATCGACTTATAAACCAAGATACGGGCGAAATCTTATGCGACGATTTGACCGAAGACGATATGCGAAAGTTTGACGGCGACGTCGAAGAACCGCAAGGAATTTACGAACCCGAACAGTCTGTCGCAGACAACGAAATAATTGCAAAACTCAAAGCCGTTTTAGGAGATACGTTTATTGTGAGGTAAAACAAATGAAAATCGAAAAGATAAAATCCGTTCCGAAATACATAGTCGAGCGTATCAAGCGTTACGACAAAGAAAATCTGACTTGCGCTCCCGGTCATACTCGCTTTTACTCATATCTTACCAAGAACGACGGCGAACTCGTAAAAGTTACCGTTGCCGTCAGAAACCATTACAAACAGTGGCTGTATAAACAAGTCGCCGTTCACGGCTTGAACTCCAAAGAGTGCTTTGTAAAAGATATGGTATTTTACTATATCGCTGGATATCAGGTCGGCTGGTACGAACAAGGCTTGCAAAAATCCGAGCGTTGGTACGAAAGCACCGCTTGGGGCTGTTCCGAAGATAAATATTTCGATCCGTTCGCGCCGATAGTAAACCGTGAATATTTGGACAAATTCCCGGAATACAAGTATTCCGCCGTAAATCTTTATCGGGGCGTTGACATCTTGAAATACCTGCGCTTTTACAAGCAGTATCCGCAAATAGAATACTTGATGAAAGCGGGACTGTCAGACTATGCCTTTTCTACGCAAATCCTGAAAGAAATCGGCAAAAACAAACGCTTTTGTAAGTGGCTTATGAAAAACCGCACCGAGATAATGCAAAACGGTTATTACGTTGACGTTATCCTTCGAGCCTTCAGAACGAATAAGTCCGTTACCGATTTGCAGACATATAAAAAATATCGTATGCAGTTTTCAAAAGAAGTCGAACTGAAAGAATTGCGTGCTTTCTTCAAAACCGATCTTGAAAAATTTGTGCTGTATATCCGAAGTCAGAACACGAACCCTTATTCGTATCGAGATTATCTTCGTGCGTGTAACTATCTTGGATTGGATATGTCGGAAAACAAAAACCGCTATCCCCACGATTTCAAGCGTTGGCACGATATTCGTATCGACGAATACAATACCGCAAAAGCATTGAAAGACGAGCAGGAACGTAAAGCACTTTACGACAAATTTGCCGCCGTTGCAAGCAAGTATTCAGTGCTTGAATACGGTAAAAAGTCCGTCTATATAGCGATTATCGCGCAAAAACCGTCGGATCTTATCCACGAAGGCGAACTGCTTCATCATTGCGTAGGACGTATGGGATACGACCAAAAATTTGCAAGAGAAGAATCGCTTATTTTCTTTATCCGTACCAAAGAACAACCCGACGTTCCTTTCGTTACGATTGAGTATTCGCCGGCGCAAAAGCGCATTTTACAGTGTTACGGCGACCACGATTCGAAGCCGACGGAAGAAGTAATAAACTTCGTCCACAAAAAATGGCTGCCTTATGCAAACAAAAAGATTAAACAATTAGCGGCTTAACGGCAGAATTTTACTAAAAGGAGTTTTACATTATGAATAACAATTATTACAGAATTACAGCATATCACCCCGAAAAAGATATTTCTATTATTATGGATTCTTTCGGACTGTTTGAAAAGAAGTGGCAATTTTCCGCCGACCTTATAAAGAAAGGTTTCAAAATCATCGAAGTATCGGATGATTCACAATTTACCGAAGGCAATCTCCCTCTTTTAGTAGAACCATCCGACAAATATATTCTTCGTGCCTACAAAACGGGCAAGCCAACGATTGAGAATGGCAAAGTCGCTATAAACGGCAAATTTTATACACCGAACAATTAAATTTTCATGCATATTAAAAGGGAGTTCAACGCTCCCTTTTTATGGCGAATTGTAGTATTGATTTAACCGTTAAATTTGCAAAATTTTTGCGACAATGGCGCTTGCACGTGCCTGTCTTGATAAAAAAGATTTTACGGTAAAAATTTAGAGGTGTACACATTCATGCACACCTCTAAAAAATATCGTATTTTTAAATGTAAAGCGATAATACATATACCACTCATTCCCGAACAGTTTTTGTTCCTTATAGCTGTTTCGCACTGTTTTTATACCTGATGTTTTTAAAGATTTATAATCGCTTGAATTGCTTCATACAAAATTTTCTCTAATTTTTCTTTCTGTTCCTTAACCTTGTTAGCATCGCTTTCCTCGTCATATTCATATGACACAATCCGTTTTAAGCCTAAATCAAATGGCAAATCATTCAGTCGACATATTGATGTATTACATATAAGAATGACTCTTTCATCCGATAAAGAACTTAGAGCGTAGCCCAATTCGAGCATAACATTGGAATTAGGAAGATACTTTTCCTTCAAACACCCAATGGGAGTAATGTCTGCAACAAAACCAATAGCCATGTCTATTTTATTTAAAATAACATTGACAATATCTGGAGAGCCCGATTTTCCCATTGTATTTTTATCAAGAATTAGTGAATAGTCAATTGCTTTGTTTGTCTTATTTATAGCATTAGACAGACATTTTTCAATAAAATTACGATTGTATTTTGCATTAGAATCACTTTGCCAAGAGTAAAAAATAGTAAAATTGGATCTTATTGATAACTCTTTTTGCATTATTTTTTCAATTTTATCAATATTTTCAAGCAATACTTGTTCTTTTATCGACCCACGGTATCCAGACCATTCGTCCATATATAATCCTGAAATCGTTTTCAAAATATCCATAGTATAACGAATCGTTGCCAACTCACTCACCGGAATAAGATTAAAAAATTCTTTTCTTAAATTATCGCCATCATAAAACAAATCAACTACAGCATCTCTAATGTAATTTGTATAATATTTAAAATTATGCTCTCTAATATATTTTTTCGCCAAAGCTAACCATTCTAACTCTTTTCTATATAAGGCTCTATTATTTTCCATGTTATTATCCTCCTTGTTTTTACAAAAACAATTGAAATTTCCTTCCTTTTACAAGTCAATATGACTTTATCAGCCATATACCAATGCGACTTCGACTTCTTCTTTGTCTCTTGCCTTTTCTGTAAAATCTTTAACGACGGAAACGGGAATAGCGTAATTCATCGCCAAAGCATCCTCTGCCTAACGTCGCTATACCTATAACTTCGCCGTTCCCGTTAAACACAGGTCCGCCGGAATTGCCATGAACAATCGGCGCAGAAAACATAATGAATTTGTCGCTACCGATAAGGCGTTCGCTGTCGCTTCAAATATTTACTTTCGGTTGAAGTTACATTTTGTAATAATTCTGAAGTAACGTCAAATATTTGCACAAGACCTTTTTGGCTTTTTCATCATACTTAAAACTTTGCTTTATTGTGTTTTTAAGCTTTCCTATGTAGCTAGATGCAACAGTTAAGTCATCGAAAAGAAAAATATTTTGATAACTTTTGGACATATTGCAAAGAACAGGATTGATAAATTTAGTGATGTTATTGACAACTTTGTCAGCATAATCCTGTTCTTTCAACGTCTCAGAACAAATATATTTCTTAAAGCCTATAAGAAACAACTTCTCAATATGTTGTTTTAGTTCGCTCTTTTCCGCACTGCTAGGTCTATGTATAAGCATTCTAACATCACTCTTTTTTACTCCAAAATAGTCGAGTAAATCTTGAACAAGCCAACACGAATGGAGCGCAGTATGATTACAATTCAAAAACAAATTCGCACCGATAGGCTTAAAATTTGTCTTTTTTACAGAAGAAAACATTGCAGTTTTAGTCCACGGAGCTCTAAATTCTTCTATTGAATCCATCTTTTCCGGAAATTTATCTAATAGATATATTGCAAGTTTGCACAATATATCGCCCCAAGAACCATCTTCAAGAACCACGTCATTTATTATAATTTGATATGGAGTACACCCCTCTAAAGTGTAATCTCTTTCCGATAAATTCTCAACATAATTGCGTCGAAAACCGCTAAACGCAACATTGTTATATAAAGAAATCAAACTTTCACCATCCATGTCATCAACTGTGGATTCTAATACATTTTGTTGTTTTAACAAATATATTTTTTCGTATCGTTTGATCTCGGCTAAACGGTCTTCGTTAGCATCACCAAGGCTACTTGAGTTGACTATTTCGTCAAATGAAAAATTTAACAATTCTTTATCCATAGTACTCCTCCTCATTTTAGCAATTCTAAAAAGTCTGCTCTTTTGAATTATAATTCTTTAGTTATCTTCAACTTCAAAATCCGGTAAAGCATCTTCCTCATCAAGCAAACCAACATCTATACCAAAAGAATGAATATAGTCATACAAGGCGTCTACTATATCGTCAGTTTTGCTAAGATTTTGAAATTTGTTATATAGAACTTCCAGCCCACCGCAAGCGTAAGAATTAAATAATGCCATATTTGCTTTAAGCTTATCTCTATTTCCTTCTTCTGCATCATCTCTAAAAGCTCTGTTCATATAATCTTCAATCGTGTAGTCAGGATTTTCCTCAACCAACATTATAATTCGATATATCAATTTCAGATCTGCTTTTCTTTTACTCAATTCATTAGGAAATATAGATGCGGCTTGAACTTTTTCAGAAGTATCTTTTGTTTCTTTTGCGTTATTCAACAACCCAATTATCGCAGCAGTAAGATACGCCTCTCGGAAAGTTGCAAAAATTCCTACGTCTTCTTTTAAGAATCTTGCCATAGTTGCATATTTTCCGTTAATTTCGATTTCATTATCGAACAAACCGTTATTGCTTTTTTCAATAATCCCACTTGCCATATTACTTCACCTCTACAATTTGGACTTCAGTTTCGTCGATCTTATTTAATTCATAAATACGACTAACTTTACCTGTAAGACCAGTCTTTGCATATAGCCAATCCTTTTCCATAACAGCGAATATAAGTTGGCTAGTAGCATTTGCTAATTCACGCGCAATATTTTGAGTATGCGTTTGATCCGCATGAGAAAATGCTGCATCTAAAACTAACGGATATTGTTCCCCTAATTCTTGAGCATTCCCTTCTTCGTCAGTTCTTTCTTGCATTACTTCATACGCAAGTTTCACGAGTCCACCAACATAGGCAAAATATTGAATGACGCGCAAACCGCCTGTATCATCCACAATTTCTCCATTGACCGTAATATTAATATTGTATTTATCGTCGATATAAATATCTCTGCTACCTGAGTAGATGTTATCAAACAACTCTGTAACATACTTATTCAATCGATCTCGCATTTGAGCTTCTTTCTCAGAATATTGTTTATTTACCCAGTAGTACATAGCCTGTGCATACTTGTAGTACAATTGATATTCTTTCGCTTTTTCGCTCTTACTACGATACATATTAAAATTATTTTCAGCAGTTTCACGCTCCGATTCACGACGAGTCTTTTCAGATATTTTCCTTGAAAGCTCCTCTCTTAACTCAGATATCATACGCTTATATCTGCTTAAGTTTTCCTCAGCATCAGCAGTGCTCACCTTACCGATAGCGGATATTTCAGCTAATACTTCCTTATCTTCCGTCTCTAGTGCTGCAATTTTACATTTATTCTTTTGAATCCGTTTATACAACTCTTCAAAATCGCTTATGAAATTTTTTGCGTTTTCATCGTTCGCTGTAATACAATCTTGCATTTCCCTAACCAAAGTTCCGACTGCTTTGGGCGGAATGTAATCTATGTATTTCTCAACATTTTTATAAGCAAGAGTACCCGGTTTCAAGTCAGTCCCACAAAGACATTCTCCCCGTGCAAGCAATTCTTTGATTGCGGTTGCCTCAATACCTTTTATCCCTTTATCCGCAATGTCCATTTCATCGAGTCGTGAAGAGACTTTTGTTAAAAACGGAGTAATTAAAAGAGGTAACGAACTACGACTAAACAAAGACAGTATCTTTTTGTTATTAGCAACTAATTCTTCTTCCTCGTCTCTTAAGTCTCTTGCAATTGTATCACGACGTCTTTGTAACTCTTTTGACGGTGCAGCCTGACGTAAAATCTCATTGATTTCCTCAATGCTTTTTTCATAAGAAGAAATATTAGTGTTAATTTCATCAATTCTAATGTCGATTTGTTCAATTGCTTGCTTTGCCGCAATTGCTTTAGCATACTCTGCTTTTGCCTTATCATTACTTACATCGTTTTGCTTTTCAAGATAATATCCCATAACGCTAGATGGAGCCGGCGAAGTTTGGGACGATGAACCAAATAAATGCGTGCGCATTCTTTCAAACGCTTCCAAACCTAAAAGCGTTCTAACGGAAGTACCTAAATCTTTTCGAGTAATTTCATTATTCTTTTCACCTTCAAAGAAGAAAAACGATGATAGGTCTTTAGGCAGTATGGCACTTATAACTTCATTTATCATTGCTTGACTTGAGCCAAGGCTTTTAGTTTCGCCCTTTTCCGTAACATACGTCAGTTTAGCAAAACTTTTATCGGAATTCAAGTAACCGTTTTGCCCTTTAGTAAATTGCTGAGTTCTTGTCATCGTATAACATTTATTATCATCCTCGAACTCGACTTCAACCATCGCATATTCTTGTTGCCCGAATTTCATCTGAGCTTCGACTTTTTTATTCAAGATATCGTCCTTTCTGGAAAAACGACTCTCACCGTATAAGCACCAAATAAAAGATAAGACAAAAGTTGACTTTCCGAAAGTGTTATTTCCCAAAATGACTATTACATTTTTACCCTCATCGTTATCAGGAGTCAAAACTATTTCTTGATCGCCAATAAATGGTCTAAAATTATGATACTTAATTTTCTTCAGTAGCATTTTTTAGCCTCCTCTTCAATAATCGCTTCAATTTCCTCTTTCATTTTTTTCTCGGTTTTGCTTCCGGTCTTTGTATTTTCTCTTTCAATACGGTAGACTTTTTGCAACATTCTCTTAAGCTTATCGGAATCAAGCTTAATCTCGTCGTTCGTTTCGTTCAATCCATTATTCATCATAATACCCTCCGTTAAAATTTTGATTATATGCATTTTGGATGTCTTCTTTTAATTTATCTATTTCAAAAGGATTCCTTGCAGTCTCAGCAAAATCAATCATTCTCAAAAATTCTTTTCTTACTAATGACAAATCACACGAGAGTTCTTCTTCAGAACAAAACTGAACTTCTTCAAGAGGTCTTGGCAGCGTAATGAAATCGAATATTTCAGCGTATTCTTTTCCTTTTGCACGTCTCAACACACGACCTCTCCGTTGAATATACTCTTTAGGATTAGTACTACTCGCAAGGATAAAAGCTTTTTTAATAGATGGAATATTTACACCTTCATCAAGGCATTTTATTGCGGTAATTACTTGCAATTCTGTTCCGCTCGCGAACATACGCTTAATCTCATCTCGCTCTTCTTTGTTTTCCTCAGAAGTAAATTTATGGACTTTCATTCCAAGCTCATAATAAAGTCTTTTGTTTACTTCTTCTATCTGTCTAACTTCATCGTCGTCTTTTAGATCAGATGAATCGTTATCGTATTTAGTAGCACCACAATAGACCAATATATAGTTGTCAGTTCTATACGGTTTCATAACTTCAACTAACTTCGGAACTTTTTCTTTGCAACCAGAAATTATACGAGCTCTCTTTATCAATAGCATTTCGATATAAGGATTTTTATCTATATTTTCTTGACTGGCTCCGCCGTTTCGTATAATAGTTTTTGTAATTTCCTGATATTGTTCGTATTCATCTGCATTCAAATACACAACTATGGGGTGATAGTAATAGCTTGTTAAAAAGCCTTTCTGAATCGCCTCTTTTAACGAAAACGAAATACAAGTTTTCCCAAAATACTTTCTTAGTTTATTCGTCCCCTCCTCATCATGAAATCTCTCGATTGTTGCTGAAAGGGCAAGACGATACCGAGCTTTTCTAGGAAGAAGAGAACTAAGCTTCACTGCCCCGAAGTTATGAGCCTCATCTACGACAAAAGCAAAGTTTTTCTTAAACTTTTGCAATATACTCTGAAAATCATTTAAAGAAAAGGTTGCATTCGTCGCGATAACGCAGAAATTGTCAATTGCACCAACATTATAAGCGGTAACAGCATCGGAAAATTGCTTACGCCATTTTTGTCCGGGATAAGAGTACGCAACAATCGGTTTAACGTTAAATTGAACAATATCTTCAACCCATTGTTCAACCAAATGCTGATAAGGAGCAACAATAACAACTGCTATATGATTATTCAGATTTTTAGACAATGCGGAAAGAGCTCCAAGCGCAGTAAACGTTTTGCCTGCACCCGTTGCCATGTCAAAGATCCCGCAACAATTATTGTTCTTCCAAGATTCAATTGCTTCTCTCTGATAATCATATAAATCTACATTATCAGGGATTTTGAAAAACACATCTTGACTATCATCTTCATTCTGAATTTCGACACACAACGGTTCTGTTTTTTCTACCTTATATGAGTTCAATCTTTCTACTGCAACTTTGGGGAAAGGAATTACTTCCATCGCAGTATCCAAATTGTCCCACAAATTGTCGAAGGCATTCTCTTTTATGTTGACTCTATCGTAATCTTCATCGCGCCAACTGCAAAACACATCTATTGACTCATAATTTTGCAATAAACCGGAGTATGTTTCGTTCATTGAGCCAGTAAATGCAACTTTATTTCCTTCAGAGTCAATAACAATACCTATTTTTTCATGAAATATGCCTGCTGAATTAGCATTGATCTTGAAGGCAACTTTGATATTTAAAACGCCTTCAGCTATAAGATTTGCAAGCAAGTTTAGTTTGCGAAATTCGGTTTTGCTTTTGGGCTCATCAAAGTCACGAAGTAGTGCTCGTTCTATCACTTCTTCACGTGTTTTATATCCCAAATTGATTGACTGAATATCTTCTTCTGTCAATCTTGGCGATACAATAAGTTCCATTTTCCCTTGTTTTTCAACAAGGTGTCTTAAACCTATTGCCATTTCATATAAAGCAGCAGAATTAAAGAATCCGACAGCCCTTTTATACATAACAGCATTGCTTAAAATGGGAACGTAGAAGTCATTTATCACATCACATTTTAAGTTTCTGTATTCCTTGGCAATGTGTAAATCGCTAAGTGCCATATATCCTCCTCATCATATTAGTTCTTCGGTTAATGACGACAATACTTCGGTAAGCCTGTCAAAATCGCTATCTTTTGTTAGGCACGATATACTAAAACGTACAAGTCCTTCCGGAAAAGAGCCGATATATTCGTGTGCCTTTGGAGCACAGTGCAACCCTGTTCTTACAGCTATGCCCCGCTCTGCAAGAATCCGACCAAACTCATCCGAAGTGAATCCGTTTACTTTGCACGAGATGATACTTTTTGATTTATCAACAGGCGTTTCAATTTCAAGAAATGAAAATGTATTTAACACCGAAGATAATCGTTCATAGTTTTCATTTTCTTTTCTTGTTGCAAAGTCGCGGTTATTTATCAACCATTTAACTGAATAATTCAACCCCACGATAGACAATAGGTTTAATGTTCCGGCCTCAAAGCGTTCTGGGAGAGTATCAGGCATATCGTGATTAGCAGAATCAATTCCAGTGCCACCAAATATGAATGGCTTTAATTTTGTGTTCTTATTGCAGATAAATCCACCAATGCCAGTTGGACCGAGCAGTGTTTTATGTCCTGCAAAAACGTAAAAATCCACAAAATGGAGATCACAATCCGATACTCCACATGCTTGCGCTGCATCTACTATCATAATTGAGTTGTTAAGTTTTGCAAGTTTTCCTATTTCTACAACGGGAGCTTCAATACCTAAAACATTACTTACTTGTGAGGCAATAACAAGTTTCGGTCTGTCTGTCTCCAAATTTGTTTTGAATTGTTCTAAATCAAACGAGTATCTATCAGTTTTTTGCATCGGAATATATTTGATTTCTATTTTGATATGCTTTTGCAACGCATACAACGGTCTTAAAACGGCATTATGCTCAAAATGAGAGATATATACAATATCTCCATCGGACAAATCGACGCCAAAAATAATTGTATTCAAAGCGATTGTAGCTGATGGGGTAAACACAACGGTTTTATTTTCGGGTGCATTTACCAACGATAAAATACTTGTGCGAGTATCTGCCACAATTTTGCTACTTGTTACTGCAGAATTATATATTCCGCGACCAACATTTGCCCCGTTAGACATCATAAAATCTGCCATGTGTTCGTACATGCCATCAGGTTTTTCATATGTAGTTGCCGCATTATCAAAATATCCGATCATCATATTAACTCTTTTAGTATTCTAAACAAAATTTGTCTTTTTTCATCACTTGATATTGCGCCCCCAAATTCCTCAAGGGTAGACGTGATATCATTATACAAAAATTGTCCTTTTTCCGTATATTCGGTTGCATCAAACTGTTTTGTAACTTCCGATCCGTTCTCGTCAGTATACATAATCTTGTAACCTTGAGCAGCACTGTTATCTTCAATTTTCTCATCGTACTTCTTTATTTCTTTGACGACATTATCTAATTCAGCCATATAGCAAGACATAATTTCGTCAGTAAAATCACTCATACGAAGGTTAAACAAGGCTCTGCCTATTGTTTCAATCAACTTAAATTCGTCATTATTGGGATGCTTTGCAATGTCCAAGAACATGCTTGCTTTGCCACTAAACAAGTGCTCCTTTGTTGTTTCCTTAAGGTCATCGTAAAAATTAGCGATAACCGAAGATAAACTGTCGTTTGCTTCTGTTCCAAAGAGATTTTTTATTTCCTTGGCAAGTTTAAGATGAATGTTCCTATACGTTGTGTTTATGTCTTGGAATGCACGGCGTAAAGAAGAAATAAGCTTTTCATAGCCATTATTCCCAAAAATCTTAAACAGCTGTTCAAACAGGAACTCGTGAGAGTTAAGTTCAGGACTGCTCAAAGCGTTTCTAAACTTAATTACACTGGGGTTCATATCGGATATAGTTCCATCTATATTGCAGACTTTCTTAGTGACGACCTCATACTTTGTTAATTGCAAATACCACCTGCGCATTGCCTTAACAATGTATACGAACGAGCCGTTAATCTTGTCCGATGAATTAACAAATTGTGAGAACATATCTTCCAGATTAGCAATATAAATATCTTTTTGTTCGTCCCATTGTTCAAGAATAAGCGAATAGTCATTCGGCTGATACTCTATGTCACACAAAACGCTTGCGGATAAAGGCAACTCTTTTCCTTTTTTGGAAAGAGTTATATGATCTTTGTATTGAGAAATAACAACCGCCATATAAATGGGAATAACACCCATTTTAAGACCATATCCGTAGTCGGGTAAAGTTAAAACGTCATACAACTCACCGAGATTATTATGACGTGATAATGACGATTGAAGAATATGAGTTCTTATCTCAGCAAGAATCTGTCTTATTTTCTTGTCGTCACATTCAATTTCCAAATGCGGCTCATCATCACTATTGATAAATACGCCGGGAATCACTAATGCGCTTCTAAGAATATTAAGCTCAGGTCCATTCCCAATAAGGCCCATATCTTTCTTGAAGTTTCCAACAAGAATTGCCGTCAATATCTTATTTCTTGCATTCTTAATTGTGGCGCTGATTTGGTTCTTGTTTATTAAATCATTTATGATTTTTGGAGTACGATAGTAAATTGCCGACATTATGCACGACAACAACTGAGAAAGCTGAGCCTTACGGTATACTTCTTGTTTAACACCATCGAAATACACGTTGGAAAGATTTTTATCGAATCTCACATAAGAGTTATCAATAAAAGAGTTTACTACATTCTGTCTATCTTCCAAAATATAGTTCAATTCTTCCACAAGTTCTATTTCTTTACCTTCATACTGCTTTTTCAAGTTCAGTATTGCTTGATAATTTATGGCAATACTATCACTATCGAAACAGTCTTTGGGCAATATAAAGACAGCTCTTTTATTATGATTACTTGAGATATGAGTTATAGCGCTCTCCAATTCAGAGGGTGTTCTAACTAAAACAGCAAAGACAACGCCATCGGCTTTTGTATCTAAAACAAAGCCTTCTGTTTGGATCTTTTGTAATTCGGAGCAATCGATAAAACGAAAGTCAAAATAACGAATAACTTCGTTTTCATCGTTGTATTGCACCGGGTATAGATATTTAATTTCGCAGACATCATTGAAAACATCTTTTGCTTTCGTAATGCTTTCTATTTTATAAGCTTCTTGTTGGATAAGTCCCAAAACGTCATGGCCGCTACCCTCCGTAATTCGCACATACGGTTTATAGAGTAATTCAATAAGAAGATGTGCCTTTTTAAGCGTTTCTTTTGCAGCCTCTATATCGCCCCAACGATAATTTACGGAATAGATTTCGCAAATAATATCCCAACTTGGCGGAATAATTTCAAAATCGTTTACACAATAGATCAATGCGATTGTTTTAACAATTTTTTCAGCTAAGGGATTGTCGTATTCTTTTAACTTTGATAGAGCAGCAGTGGTAATTTGCCATTGCTTTTTTACATTACTACCATAAGGCTCACCCTTAAACAATTTCTCAAAGTAATCATAGATGTAATCCGGTTCGATTATCGGGAAACTTGAATCATCTGTACGCAAAAAATACGGCACAGAATATCGTTCCGTAGAAGAAAGGAATGTAAAAATTGTTCTTTCGTTTTGTGCTACTAGTTCGGATATTTTAGGTAACAACAAAAGTGTATACGGGTGCAAAGGATAACATCTGAGAGCAAAATCTTCTACGTTCTCGTCATTTAATGCAGTAAAAGAATGATCTCTTTCTATTACCTTTCTCAGAGCACTAAATTGATCGGAATGCAGTTCAACGTATTTTCCAAAGAGATTTTTATCTCTATTAAGAACCGTTGCGACCATATCATAAATTTCAGATTCATCGTTGTTAATCGAAATAGACTTGAATCTGTTTGATACGGCTTTCCAAGCGTCAACTTTATTCTTATCCAGTTTGCCAATGTAGTTCTCTATGCTTTTATGAGAAATAAGCATTACGTGTAATTGCTTTAACCCGCTACGATTACATTTTTCGGCAAAGTCTTGAATCAGTTTAATATCCATTGCGGAAGATTTATCTACACTTCCTTCAAGGAATTTACCGAATTCATCATAAACGACAAAAATACCGTTATAACCGAGAGATTTCAGTTCGTCAATAACACTTTCATAGACACTTATTACATCCGAACCGGCAATAGGATTAAACTCGCTGCCGGAGGTGAGAGATGGATATATCTTAACAAATAAATCATAGCGACTTTGGTCATAATCTTTAAGAGCTAATACAAAAGATTCACCGCTCTGTCCTATTTTCTTTTCAAAAGCTTTATATGTTTCCGGAAAGTCATTTTTCCACGCCAATATTTTAGAAACTGCAGCATCAAAGAATGTTGAAGGCATAATATTGGCAAGGTTCGCTTGTTGCAATGCTGAATTGAGGCTTTGCAACAAAGTAGACTTAATGTCTAAGCTATTTGCATTAACGATAACAGGAAGAAGTCTTTTCCCAGAATCTAAATAATCACAAATATTCTTTGCCAGATCAGGGTTTTCAATTTTTGCCTTTTCGATGGCAGTAGAAAACAAAGCCTTATCTCGCCCCGCCAAAAGAGCAAGTATGTAGAGAATTAAATGCGATTTACCCTTCCCGTAAGAACCTGTAAGAATCCTCGCACGGTCGGTAGATTTATTATCTGTGCTCGCAAGAATATCCTCGATGATTTGCAATGAACTGTTAGAAGGAATATAACTTCTAATCTTCTTATCATCGTAAATATCGTAGGCGATATTAACAGAGTATTGAAACCCCTCTATAGGGGTTATGATTTTATCCAAATTACTCATTTATGTTTCCCCCATTTATCGCTTTATAGTAAGAAACAATAATATCGTAAAAATCATATTGCTGTTTCAGTTGGATAACGTCAAGTCCGGCTGTTCTTACTATTTCGAGATAGCCGCCTTTTTGTAGTTGCTCAAGATAATAGAAACAAGTCGCTCTATCAAGATTAAATATTCTTCCAACGTTACATTCTTTATTGAGCAAGTCAGTTATCAAAACTTCTTTTTTCTTAGAAATATAAGCTTGTTCACTTATAACTGCAAGAATTATGAGCGGGTGTATCGCATCTCTATCAGGCGTATGCTTTTTATAGTCTTTATTGTCAGACACTTCGATTAAATGTAAGTCCGTTAAAGGGCATTCATTTATATCTTCTGGAGATACATCTTTTCCTTTTGAACAGTAGGTTTTGATTATGCAGTCAAATTCATCTCCAAGCATTTTTTCCGAGCCATCATAATCGTATTCTGTATGTAAGAATTCAGATAGTTCTCTTACAAACAACTGCTTATCGAAAGAATTGATCTTGAATATATTAAAGAACCAATACCACGCTGTTGCTAATTCTTCATTTTTTGCAAGCATATAGTGAAGGAGCCAGTTCGTACCGTCTTCTTCGTAATATTTATCATACTCGTCGATAATTTCACCCAAACGAGTTAATTTTTGCACTTTTTGATTGCCTTCGGATACTTCTTCCATAATACCGACGGCGGTCATCCAATATCTAAGCGATTTTACCATGTTTGTTCCTATTCCGAGGATATCACATGGATTTATGTTTTTATCGGTAAATAAACGCGGATAAACAAGAATGTTCTTAACACCCTTATGAATCCAGCCTTTTCTTATGCTAAAAGTTTCATGAGCTCTTATCTTCATATTAGTCCTCTTTCGATTTTAAGAACCTATCCATCAAGCAACCGCCATCAAGATATTTTGGCGTAACGCATTTTTTACAATGTTTACATACATTTTCATCGATTTTGTAAGTCCCTAAAGAAATAGAAATTGCTCCAAAAGGACACACAGATTCACATTTCAGGCACTGTCTGCAAGCGTTGTATTTTCGCACTTGATACGATGCCATACGTTGTAGTGCATCGTGATCTGCGACATTCATAGTACGAATCTTTACAGCATAATCATATCCATTCTGAGTAAACGGTTGAATCGACATAATTGGCACATTGGTGCGAATATCCAAAACCATAACCTCATGTAAAAGCTTTCGTCCTAACTCTTTGCTTACTTTGCCAAATGGAACAAAAAGATAGTAAAAATCATCCGTTATGGGTTTGTTTAGTTTGTAAATTTTTGCATGATCTTCCGCTGTACAGTTGGTATATCTGATTTTTACGTCTTCTGCTGCAGCCAATCCGTTTCCACCTTGCCTTGCTTTCCAAAAGCCATCATCGACATACACTTCGGGATCTGGTTTACCAAGACGTTTCGCGAAATCAATTAAATATTCACGCCACTTTTTTGCCCTGTCAGGCATATACACTTTAGCCAACAGTTGAGAACGGATTGTGTTATTGGGACAACACCAACAACCAACACGGTCATATCCTAAACGATAGGCATCGTTAAAATCAACATCCTCAGCGAGCATATACAGCCACACTTCAATATCGAACCAATAAAATATAGGAGCAGCAACAGTTTGTTTTTGTATTTTAACATTTGCTCCGTTAGCGACTCTATCATATTTGCTACGGCTGGCAGACTCATGCTTACGAATACCATAAAAGGTAAGTATTTTTGAATCCTTAAACATAGAATTCAAAACTTTTGTAATCGGTCCAGTTTTGAACATGGTGCAACACCAGCGCATCATTCTCGCCGGAGGACCAATCTCATCACATACGGAATAAAAGTCTTGCTCTTTATTTTTGGCCGTTTTTACGATTGCCATCGGATTATTTTTGCGGAATCTGCTTATATATTCATATGTGGTCGGAAATTCTAATGTGGTATCTCCAAATATATGAACAATGCTCGGATCACTTAACGCCCTTGTTACTATATCCGCTACAACTGTTGAGTCTTTTCCGCCTGAGAAGGAAATTACTAATTTATGATTGGGGAATCGCTTCACTTGTTCAACAACAAACGAAGTAGCTTCGTTTTTTATTGCATCCAATCTTTCCCGATTACAGTCGATAAAAGTCCTGATATTTTCATTGAAAAATGAGCAATCATTTCTATCTTTATACTGAGTTAATGTTTCTACTACTTTTTCTACATCTATCTTTTTAAGAGTTTCTATGGAGAGATTTGCCGTTTTTCCATCTATGTAATAACGGCTACCAGATGCCCACACCGATGAATTGATAAAAGCAAGAGGAGTCCCCTTAATAACTTCAAGCAGCAATCGTTCTTCAGGAAAAACCGGTCTTAAGTCTTTCGCAAGGTAACGGATGGTCTTTCCACAAGACGGACAAATCATCGGGGAAGTGTCTGATACCTCGCGTATTATTGGAACACGACAAGAATCACACCAATACAATTCTATTGGCGTGTCTTGCTGCGTTTTTCCGCCACAGACTTCACAGACATCTGAATATGAAGTTTTGTTACAATTTGCACACCACATATGTTATTCCTTTATTTCAATTCCACGAGCATTGCAAAAAGCTTCAAACTTTTTCTCAGTTAGAAATGAAGGGTTGATAACACCGTTTTCCCATCTATTTATTGTTACGTTAGATACGCCCAACTCTTTTGCAAGATCTTTCTGGCTAATAAGCAAAACGCCTCTAACATATTTCACTTTCTCGGCGAAGGTCATTGATACACCTCAAATTAAATTCGTTTAACTTATTTTAACACAATTTAACGTAAAAGTCAAGGTTAATGATATGATCTCACACTTATACCGAATAAAAACGCAAAGATTTCTTTGTTTTTGATAATACCATTGTCTATGTTTCAAATGGGATACTGACAATCATTGCAAGTATTATAACATATATAAGTTGACATACGTCTGTCATAAATAGAAAAATTTATTTTATTTTTGCTGCTTCTGAAACCACTATTCTTTAAGCACTTAACGACTTATATATCATTTGCTAAAAAGCTCAATTTGCAACCGTGGCGTGTGCTTGTCTTGATACGAGAGCGCCGCTTCGCGGCGCAGACAAGCACACGCCAAAAACTTAACCGAACCGACCGAAATAACGGAAAACGAAAGCGTAACGAAAGCGGTGTTCGCCGCTAACCCGCTTGGCGAATCACCGCTATTCTTCGTTTACGGCAATTTTCCGTTTTTAGTCCGTATTTTCAGGCGCGGATTTCCGCTTAATTGCTTTTGCGCATTTGTGCTATTACTTCTTTGCTCACCGGTCCAACGAGGCAGCCTTCGTCCCAGCAATTAAAATTATCGTAAAGCAACAGTTTCCTATCTTCCTGCCCTATCGTGCATACAACGTCTTCGTCCAGAATGTCCGAAATAAAATACTGCGGCAAACCTTTAGAATACACAATCTTCTCTCCCGTCTTTTCCATATATTTCGTCAGATATGCGACAGCCTCGCCCAACATCCGCCTATCCGCTACGGGCTTAAAATCGGAACGTCCAAACCGTTCGTTGAAATATGTATTCTGTATCGTGTGCTGAACTTTTTTCTTTATAGGGGAATAATCGTGTACTTCTATGAGTTCGCCTACCATTGCGCCGTCTGGAATATAGAATAATCCATGAAAGTGTAACCGCTTCTTTTCCGGCGATCGCTCCCATACCCCTACGTATTTCCAATTCCTTCTATGGCACATCATCTTAAAACAGCCTTTTAATTTCCGCATAAAACTTTCTTCCGTATGCTTCGCACTATCGTAAGTAAAAGTGCAAAAATAGTTGAAAGTTTGCAAGTTTACCTTACGCATAAGCCTTACTCTTCGACAAATAATGTTCCGTAACTTTCTTTCAAACTGCGTATTGACAAACTCTGCCGTCGCTTGCTTATTCCGAAAATACGGCAACATTTTGTCGGTTATTATTTTCTTTCGTTCGCTACGTTTTTTATCTCTCGTTTCATTATATAATTCTTCAAACAATTCCTTACGTGTCAGTTTACGTTCCGTTTTATTTTCCGTTCCACCACTGTTTTCGACAGACTCTACAACAGCCGCTTCACTCTTTTTAGAAGTATCGTTAGTAGGCTCATCGATCTCGGAAAGTCCGTCTATAGTTCCATTATCCGCATTTTCGTCCACGACAGTAATCTGTTCTTCGGGCGGCTTTGGTCGTCGTCTTCGCGGATTAGGAACATACGGTATGGCAATAAAATGACTTCCGTCATGATAAATCTTGGCTTCTCCGTATGACATAATATCACGCTCCTTCTTCGTCACGGTAAAGACTGTTGATAAAATAACTGTTTTGTGCTTTCAATTCGTCAACGCTTGCTTTCTCGGTTGCATATTCGATATAGTCCATAAGCCCGACGTTCGTTTTGCCTGCCAAGTCGTTGAAATAATCCGAGAAACAATCGGTAGTGAAACGATTACGGTAAATCTTGTAGTTCATAAGGAAATACTTTTTGTTTTCGGGTTTTCCGTCCATCGTGCCGCGTTCTTTCTCAACCTTAACGATAGAATAGCCGTATTTGTTGTAAATTCGGGTGTTCCGTTTCCATAGCCAAGCGGTTACGGATTTCAGAATATGCACGAGCAAAGTGTTGTCGCCACGACGGTATCTGAAATCATAATATAGGGCTATAAAGCGATTAAACGCTATTTCGGACACCATTTCTTCTATTGTGTAGAACGGCAGAGAAAGTTTCGTGTCCCCGGCGGAAACAATGTTTACAATGTCGCATAGATCTCTTGCATCCGCACCCCAACTTTCGGGACGTTGTTCGTCCGTAAACACTTTTATGAATGGAAAATTATCCACCGTTGCGGAGTGTCTGCACATTTTGAGCCACGAATTGAAAAGGTCGTTCTTTTGGTTCGTTTCGTCATTTTTCTTCTTGACTTCCTTTAATTCAAGGTTGTTTCCGCGTTCTTTGCCTATTTCGGTTATAGCGACTACACCAAACTCAAAGCTGCCTGCTTTCGGGTTGTCTTCCAAAATCTTTTTGCCTAATCGCAATACGTCGAAGTCCAGAATATGGGAGTGTCTGCTTTGCCTTTGCCCGTCGGTGAAGAAGTCTAACGCCCACAGAGGGAAATTGTCTTCCGACAAAATCTGATTGTCCGTTCGTATGGAGTAGTTCGCCACGATAAGGCTCGTTTCAAGTGCGTATATGAAAAACGCTTGCGCATACGTTTCCAAAACGTCGAATAATTCGCTTATCTTTAATGCGTCGTTGTATCTAAGACCGTATCTTTGACAGTCGTATCCGTATAACTGCCACAGAGCGTTGCCGTGCTTTTCATATCGGCTACGTTTTAGGTTCACCCATTCTTTGACGGTTGCAAGGTTATATACCGTTCCATATTCGATACACGAAGCGAGTTCTTTTTCAAAGCATATCCACGGAAAATACGGGAATTTCATATCCGCCTTCTGTAAAATGTCGAACGCCTTTTGTCTGAACATTACTTCCTGTGATAAAGCCATATCCGTTATCATTGTAGTTTTGCGTTTTCCCATACTTCCGCAGGTCATCGAAACGATAGGCAGAGCGTTTATAAAACCGCAGTTTTTCGCCTCGCATTTGCGTAGTTTGTTAAGTGCGAATTTCTTACGCCAATGCTCGAACAAAA
>ERZ779888.173-NODE-173-length-82604-cov-11.518347_pt1 | contig 82604 bp, 77 predicted proteins | sample MGYA00511245_ERZ779888 | MGnify/ENA primary metagenome ERZ779888 (study PRJEB29588, sample SAMEA2155255) | human gut metagenome | biome: human gut; feature: human-associated habitat; material: faeces | place: Denmark | collected 2008/2010 ...
GCACGGTGGTGTGAGAGGGCAGACTGGGGCTTGACCCCAGTCACCCTACTCGATTTCCGGAATTCAGTTGAACATACTGTCCGAGCCGTCGATGTGCTCGTTCTGGAAGTAGTATTCCGAGTTCTGGTTCTGGGCGTCGGAGACGTCCTTGGTCATACCTTTCTGGTACGATCCGTACCTCTCCTTGATCTGGTCCTCCACCGGGCGGGCCCTGATCTTCGCCTTCTTCACATGCTCTGCGGTGATGAGCTTGGCCTTCTCCATGATGGCCACGTCTCCGGCGGCCCTTATGAGTCCTCCGAGCTCCCTGAGTCTGAGTGTGAGGGAGTTCTTCTGTCCGTCGGCCTTGGCACGCCTTTTTCCTTCGAGGATGATCTCCTCCACCGCATCGATGGACGCATTGGGTATGTGTCCGTCCATGGCGATCTCCTGCGCAACGAACTGGGCGTATTTGGCGCGGTTGTGGCTGGTGTCGGGCATGGCGGTGTCCACCAGGACCTCGTATCCGTTCCCGATTATCCTCGACCTGAGGGGGGACAGGATGTTCTGTAGGTCCTGCATGTTGCAGGCGGCTACCAATACGAAGTCGCACGGGACGTTGTCGACCTTGACGCTGGCCCCGCTGGACTGCGGATTGCGGCCGGTGATGGGGAATTTCTTGTCCTGCATGGCGGTCAGGATGAACCTCTGGAGGTTTCCCAGATGGGAGATCTCGTCCACGAACAGGACGCCTTCATGGGCCTCGTGGATGGATCCGGGGATGACCCTCTGGTATGCCGGCACTCCTATCTTGTCGTGTCCGCCGTAGGGGTCGTGCCTCACGTCTCCCAGGAGCTCGGTCTCCGAGGCTCCGGTGGCCATGACGAAGGGGTCCCTGTCCAGTTTTACGAGGGTCTTCGTGTTGGATTTCTTCTGGAGGTTGTTCCTCTTCTGGAGGGCCTTCGTGTCCAACATCCTGATCTTGTTCCCCGCCCTCTCGAAGACCACGGTCTCCTCCGTACCGTCGGCGAGCTGGCGGGTGGTGTTCACCCTCTCCTTGCCCGCGGACATCTGGGGCATTGCCGACTCCAGCATGCCGAGGATGTCTCCGAACGGGTTGTTTCCGGCGATTCCCCTGTCGATCTTGCTCTTGCCGCAGTTGGGGCAGTTGAGGTCTTCGGGAGCGGAATAGCTTCCGCAGGCGGAGCAATAGTATCCGAGACGTTGTGCGACCTTCGCAGGGGCCTTCTCGGGGTCTATGAGCTTTCCGACGCTCTCCTGCTGGGCCGCCTCCTCGGTCTTGACGGTCTTGTCGTCCAGGATCTCCAGGAACGGCCTTTCGGGGTTCTCCGGATTGTGAGCGACACGGATCTCCTGACGGGGCTTGGGGAGGTTCATCGATATCGCACGGGCGATCATCGACTTCCCGGTGCCGGGAGGGCCCACCAGCAGCAGATGCCTGCGCTGGATGGCGGCGATCTTGGCCAGTTCTATGGCCTCTTCCTGTCCCAGGACCCTGTCCAGAGGGTCGGCGGGGATGAGCACCTCCGCGGTGCTCTTCATCCCCTCGACATCCTCCCATGTCTCCACGGCCCTTTTCTTTGCTGCTGCCATGTGACGACCTCAGACCAGATCGTCCCTGGTCCAGACGACGATGTCGGCAGGCAGCTTGGAGATCTTCCCTTTGCGCTTGCAGACGAGGGTCTTTATGCCTTTGCCGGAGGAGATGTCCAGGATGTTCTGGGAGATGACCCCGTCGAAGACAATGGTGCGGATGTCTTCGTTATCGCTCTCCTTCAGGTAGTTGGCCAGATTCTTCACCTCGACCTTGTCGATGACGGTGCCGTCCTCCGACATGAGGACGGAGTTCTTGGTGCCGGTGATGTCGGACAGGGTGTCCCTGAGGCTCTCCTGCTCGGGGGTGAGAATCTTGTCGCTCTTGATGTCCCTCTTTCCGCGGAGGGTCCTCGGGGCCCTGATGGTCCTCTTGGGCTTCTCCTCTTCTTCGGCGGCCGCCTCTGCAGGGGCCTCCTCCTTGACAGGTTCTTCTGCTGCGGGCTCCTCGACCGCAGGTTCCTCGACGACGGGTGCCTCTTCCATAGCAGGCTCTTCCACGGTAGGTTCTTCTGCAACAGGCTCCTCGACCGCAGGTGTCTCTTCGACCACAGGGGTCTCCTCTACAGCAGGCTCTTCCGTCACGGGTTCCTCGTCGGGGGTCTCCTCCATGAGCCTCCTCTTGGCGGGGATGGTGTCCACGGTCTGATCCTCGACGGGTTCCTCCTCTTCGAACGAACTCTCCCTCGGTTTCTTCCTGTATCTGTCGGCGGATTCGTTGTCGAAACGGTCTCCCTTCCTTCCGCGGCGTTTTCCGTACCTGCCTTCCTCATCCTCCTCGTCGGAGGTCTTCCTGGAGCGCCTGCCGTTGCCTTCGCGCCTCCTGGTGCCCCTGTCTTCGTCGCGGTCCTCGTATCCGTTGCGGTGGTTTCTGGGCCTGTACTCCTCCTCCGCAGGGGTCTCATCCTCCTGCTCTTCGAGTTCCTCCTTGGATTCCGCGGAGAGGTCCTTCTCCTCGAAGGAGAGGCCGTTCATCTCCATGTACTGGTCTCCGGGGACCTTGTTGCGGAGGCACTTCACCAGCTGTTTGGCGGAAAGCTCCTCGACCTCGTGGGCGCGGGGTGCACGGGCGACGTAGTCGATCTCGGCGGTCTGGAAGAGTTCCCTGAGGATCAGCTCCCCTCCCCTGTCTCCGTCGACGAAGGCGGTGGTAACCCTCTCCCTGGAGAGGTCCTGCACGGTCTTCGGGACGTTGGTTCCCTCTACGGCGATGGCGTTCTTTATTCCGGCTCTGAGAAGGTTGAGGACGTCGGACCTGCCCTCGACGATGATGATGGCCTCGGAATTCTTCACGTTGGGTCCGGCAGGGCAGCGCTCCTTGCCGTAGGTGGTGATCTCCTCCACCTGCACGCTCTGCCTGATGTTCTGGGCGAGGTCGGCGCTGGTTCCCTTGGACTGCTCGACGAGGGAGCTCAGGAGCTCCTTCGCGCGCTCGACGATCTTCTCCCTCTTGGTGATGCGGACGTCCTCGATTCCGAGGACCTTGATGGATGCCTTGCAGGGTCCGACACGGTCGATGGTCTCGAGGGCGGCGGCGAGTATGACAGTCTCCACCTGGTCGAGGCTGCTGGACATGTAGATGATCCCCTCGGACTTCCCTCCCTTGGAGACGACGTCCACCTCTATCCTTCCGATCCTTCCGGATTTCTGCAGGTCCCTCAGGTCGAGGTCGTCTCCGAGAAGTCCTTCCGTCTGGCCGAAGATCGCTCCGACGACGTCGGGCTTGTCGACGATCCCGTCGGCGTTGATCTTGGCCTTCACCATGTATTTTGTTGCGTTAGGGTCAATGCTGTTCAATGAAACCACTCCGGGTTCTTGTAACAAGAAAAATACGGTAACCCTGTTCTGCCGATACTTATCGGTGCAACGGTCCCAGTTTTGCCTACTTTCGGCTGTCCGGACCTTCGAATCTTCCCATCGTTTGAATTGCCCAGGTGTCCTTCATCGGGAGCTGCGGCGGTGATTGCACGGGAGCGTATCTCCGTGCGGATGATTGTGATATGTGAACAGGGAAACGGATTTCCCTTGGTGATTTAGGGTATCAATAATAATAGATATAAAAGGTTGGTAAGAAGTTTTACAGCATCCGTATGATGGATGGATTATACCGCTATGATGCGGGCACCCGTCCCCTCCATGAGGTCCCGTGTTTCCCTGTCGCAGGTGAAGTAGATGACCTGTATGTCGCGGGAGAGCTTGGCGATCGCTTCGCATGCGCCGGCCTTCCTGCCGCTGTCGGAGGTGAGCAGGACGTCGTCCAGTATCACAGGCGGTCTTTCTGCGGAAAGGCTCAGGGAGACGGCCATCTTCAGGGAGAGTTTCACCTGGTCCTCGAGTCCGGTGGACCACTGTTTGGAGTTCTTCAGGTCGCCGGTGACGAGGTCCCTCACCATGAGGTCGTCGGAGGAGGGGTCGGATGCCATGCCGTAGCGGCCGTCGGTCATGAGCGACAGGAAGCGGTCCGCGTTCATGACGACGTCCGGTCTGTTCTCCGAGTACATCTCCTTGGACGCCTCGTCCAGTATAAGCTGCTGCAGCATCAGGGACGCCCATTCCTTGGCGGCGGAATACACCCTGTTCTCGGCAAGGGACCGTTCAGTTATCGCATCCTCGACCGTGAGGTCGTCCTCGATGTTCTTCAGCGCCTGTGCGGTCCTCCCATACTCCTCGGACAGTCCGTTCAGTCTGTTCTTGGCGGAAGAATAGTCCTCCTCCGCCTTCTCCGGGTCCACATCCGCGGCCTGTTCGGAGGCGTTGGTCCCTTCCCTGAGGGCGGAAAGACGCGCTCTGACGTCCTTGAGGGAATCCATGTCCTTCATGGCCCTGTCGAACCCCTCCTCTCCTCCGAATCCGGAGTAGAAGAGGTCCAGCTCATCCTTCGCCCTGTCCCTCTTCGCCCTTTCTCCGTTACGGTCCCTGTCGGCCTTTTCCAGGGCATGGACCAGGTCCCGTACCGTGTTGAGCGATGTAACGCACGTGTCGAAGGATGTGCGTTCGATACCGACGTCCTCGGCCACCCTGTCCGCCAGACGTTCCAACCTCTCGAGTTCCTTCCGGACATCCGGTCCGGATGTATCCATATTCCTCGGGGATCCGACCCTTCTTCTCAGAAAGGGCACGGCGGCGGCCACGGCCCCTGCGACGATGACGGCGATCCCCGCCATGGTGCCGTACACGGTCAAGACCGCTCCTGCCGCAATCAGGACGATTCCCGCCAGCGGAAGGAGTCCTCCCTTCCGTCCGGACGCATGGGGCTTTTCTTCGGTACGGGTCTTCGGACGCATATTCAGTTCCCTGTACCTCTGTCTCTGCGAATTCAGGTATCCTATGTCGTCCATATGTCTGTATACGGCAGGTATGTCGCGGCCGTCCAGCAGTCTTTCGGCCGCTTCGTAATCCTTTTCCGCGGCCTTCGCATCCCTGTCGGATCTCTCGAACGCATCCTGGAGGAGGGCACCCCTCCTCCTGTCCTCCTCGCCGTATCTCCCCGCATAAGACAGGGCCCTCTCCTGTTCTTCGAGTCCGGCCATGGTCTCGCGGGTCTTCTCCCTCTCCTTCTCCAATCCCGCCCGGCTTCTGACTTTCTCACAGGCCTCCGTCTCCGCCCTGGCCTTCTCGATCTCCTCCGACAGCGTCCTCTCCCTCTCCACGAGGGAGTTGTAGTATGCATCCCCATCCTCCCGCATCTGCAGGCGGAGCACCTCTTCCTTGGCCTCGCTGTACTTTCTGATGAGCACGGACATCCTGGACTTCTCGCTCCGGCGTCCGTCGGGGACGTACGACGTCCTCTCCTCCTTCAGGTCCCTGTATACCTTGGGGAGGTCGTTTCCTCCGGGTATCGTCAGGAAACGGTTCCGGATGTCCCCCTTCTCGAGGTCGGCGGTGTTGCGGAGGTCGTCCGGCTGCATGGAGTAGATGGAGGTGTATTCCCTGCCGCTGATCCCGCATTCGGCGTCGACGCATCCGATGGACTTCTTCCCGTCCCTCTCTATCGTCCTTCTGCCGCCGTCGGACATCTCCACCTCCAGCTTCCCGCAGTCGGACCTCCTGGTCTCCGGATACCTCACGTTCGTCTTGGAGAACAGGGTGTTGGTGATGAACGAGCGCAGGGTGGATTTGCCAGCTTCGTTGGATCCGTATACGACGTTCAATCCCGGGTCGAGCGTATACTCCTTGTCGGAGAGGGATCCGAAGGACCCGATGCGTATGCGGAGGATCCTCACCGTCCTCCCTCCCATATCCTGTCGACGAGGGCGAGCGCGGCATCGTCCACCATCCTGCGCAGTTCCCCTCTTTCAGCATAGTACTGCAGGTACGGGCGCATGTCGGAGGCGGGGCCCTCCGGACAGAGGAGGTCGAGGAGCTCCGAGTCGGAAAGCTCCGAATACCTCTTGGCCGTCCTCAGCACCCCGGATACGAGCGTCTTGCCCTGTGCGGCGGCCTCCAGGTCGGCGTCCGGCCGGGTCTCGATCCCTCTGACGTCCGTACTGCACTTCGCCCTTTCCGCGATGGCGGCGGCGATACCCTCCGGATCGGACCTTACCACATGGTTGAGGGGACCCCTGCCTACGAATGTGAGACAGACCACCGATCCCTCGGGGCACTCGGGTATCACCGAGTCCACAAGTTGGGACACGTCCTTCTTCCATGTTATATCGGCCTTGACGGATTTCCACAGGACCTCCTGCGTCGGTACGAACTCCTTCTCCATCGAGTCTCCGGTCACGGATACAAGGTAACATCCCTTCTTCCCGGTCTCGTTGGGGGATCTGCCCTGTATGTTCCCCGGATACACTATGCAGGGGTCCGATTCCTTGAGGACCGCCCTCTTGTGTATATGTCCCAGGGCCCAGTACTGTATGTCCTTCCCTATCATGTCGGAGAGTCTGCACGGAGCATAATCGGCATTATCCGAGTATCCGTCGACGGAACAGTGCACCATGCCTATGGTGAACATCCCCGGGGTGCCGTGCATCCCGGCTGCCAGGTTCTCCGACGTATGCATCGTCGTGTAGCTGGAACCGATTATCTCCACCTCCCTGCCTCCGATGTTCATCACGATACGGTCGTCCGGTCCCTCCAGCATGCGTACGTTGTCCGGGTATGCTATGCTGCCGTCCCACGACGTCTTGAAATCGTGGTTCCCGCGCACTATGAAACAGGGTTTTCCGAATTCCCTCATCTTTTCGCAGAAGAACAGCCTGGTTCTCGGGGTCTGGTTGGTGTCGTCGTATACGTCTCCGGATATGACCATGAAGTCGGCCCTCTCCTTCGCCAGCTCCACTATCCTGGAGAATGATCTGAAGACGGAGTCGTATAGGCGTTTCCCGAGTCCGGGGTTCTCCTCGGTCACGGCGTAGAACCTGCTGCCCAGATGCAGGTCTGCACAATGTACGAATGAAAAATCGGTTCCCATCGGGAATGATACGGGAGGATCGTTTTTATTTTTAACGAATTCTCATAACTTTTGAAAGTTAAAGGCCCTCCAGGGACGGTTTTTGTCACCTATGTCTCCTGCATAATATCCCGCAGACCCCGGATGCGATGGACATCCTACCCAGCGACAGCGTATCCGTCTCCGGTCTGTCTTCCATGTGAAAACATTATTGCGGCATGCAGGGGGCGGAATATATACTGAATAGTGTATCCAATTTAATATCACCGATGCGTTCATACATCAGACAGGAGGAGAGACCACGGATTGTATCAGGAAGAAGGTCGAGGAGGAGATAGGGAAAGGGGACATAGGCTGTAACAGGGGCTGTGACTACAACCCCTGCCACTTCGACGGCCAGGACTGCTCCTTCTGCTACTGTCCGTTCTATCCGTGCAGGGATCCGGCGATGGGATACGATGTCGTATCCCGCCATGGGAAACCCGTATGGTCCTGCGAGGACTGTCTCTTCTGCCACCGCCCGGAGGTGGTGGAGTTCACCTTCGATAAGATCAAGGAGCTGGGTCTCAAGGCCGGGGACCCGAGGTTCCTCTCGGAGGTCTTCCCCGAGGCGAAGAGGAGGTTCTGGCACAAGGGGAAGGCGCTCATGGTCCTCGGTGCGACTTCCGATGCCGGGAAATCCATAACGGTCGCCGCCCTCTGCCGTATATTCCACAGGATGGGATACCTCGTGGCCCCTTTCAAGAGCCAGAACATGAGTCTCAACTCGAGGGTCACATCCAAAGGCTGTGAGATCGCCATGGTCCAGGTCCTCCAGGCCCGTGCGGGAGGACTCCGCAATGCGGACGCCCATATGAACCCCATCCTCCTCAAGCCCAAGGGGAACACCGCGTCGCAGGTCATCGTCGAGGGCAAGCCGTTCGGCGACTACGATGTGCCAGATTACTATGGGAAGTTCGTCCCGGGTCCCGGGATAGAAGCGGTTCGTCGGAACATGGAGTTCCTGAAGGACAGGTACGACTATGTCATGATGGAAGGTGCGGGAAGTCCTGCGGAGATAAACATCTACGACATGGATATAGCGAACATGAGGGCGGCCGAGGTCGCAGATGCCGCATGCATACTCGTTGTCAACGTGGAATGGGGAGGGTCCTTCGCCTATGCCGTAGGCACGGTGGAACTTATGCCAGAGAAGGACAGGGGCCGTATCAAAGGCATAATCCTCAACAACGTCCTCGGGGACCTCGACAAGATCAGGCCGGGGGCGGAGAAGCTGGAGGAGATGTTGGGGATACCCGTCATCGGTATCATCCCCCACATGAGCCTCGACCTTCCTTCCGAGGATTCCGAGGCGTTCAGGGACAGGACGTCCAGAGGTACTGGCACATTGCACATAGCCGTGGTGAAGCTCCCGAGGATAGCCAATTTCACGGATATCGACCCTCTCTACACCGAGGACACCACGGTCGAGTTCGTGGATTCCGCCGACGGAATACGCTCGGCGGACGCCATCGTCATACCCGGGACCAAGAACACCATCGACGACCTCGAATGGCTTAAAGGGAACGGGATGTTCGAAGCGATCCGTGATATGAGGGGCAAGGTCCCCATCCTCGGCATATGCGGCGGCTATCAGATGATGGGCAGGGTGCTCCACGACCCCAAGGGGATCGAAGGGAAGACCGCCGGGGACACCGAGGGGCTCGGATTCTTCGACAACGAATCCTACTGGGAAGAATATAAGAAAAGGACCGTCCGCGACCGCTGTGTGATGATCGACGGCGGAGGAGAGGTGGAGGGATACGAGATCCACATGGGCATGACGGATGTGAAGGAGAAGCCTCTGTTCAGGATGACCGCCGTAGATCGCAGGGACGAGGTGGAGGGATCCGTCCGCGAGGATGAGATGCTGTACGGCACATACATCCACGGGGTGTTGGACAAGCCCGCCTTCAGGAAGAAGTTCATATCTATGATAAAGCACGACGGGAAGGCGGTCCCCGTCAGCGAGCCGGAGGATTACGACGAGGTGGTGGACAGGAATCTGGATATTCTCGCCGACGGTTTCGAGGAGGGTTTGGACATGGATGCGCTCAAGAGGATCGCGGGGGTGGAGGAATGAGGTCCGTACTGTTCCTCGGTACATCGTCCGGGGCCGGAAAGACCACGTTGGACGCCCTATACTGCCGTCATCTGGTCAGGAAGGGTCTCAAGGTCGCCCCCTTCAAGGCTTCCAACCTCTCCCTCAACTCCTATGTGACCGAGGATGGGAAGGAGATCGGAATGGGTCAGGCCTTCCAGGCATGGGCCTGCGGTATCGAGCCCACCGGCGATATGAACCCCGTTCTCATGAAGCCTTCCGGAAACGGCAGGATGCAGATCGTCCTGAGGGGGGAGCCTTTCATGGACACGGAACGCGGTTCTTACTTCCCCAGAGACGAGATAATGGAGAAGGCATGCGAATCATTCGACCGTCTGGCACATGACAACGACGTGGTGGTGTGCGAGGGTTCCGGATCCCCTGTGGAGCTCAATCTCATGGACACCGATATGGCCAACATCGGTATGATGAGGGCCCGCGGGATCCAATCCATACTTATAGGGGACATAGAGCGCGGGGGTGTGTTCGCTGCAGTATACGGTACCTGGCTCCTTCTCCCGGAGGATCTGAGGCCTTTGCTGAAGGGATTCGTCATAAACCGTTTCCGCGGAGACGCATCCATCCTGGAATCAGGCATAAGGAAGGTGGAGGAGCTTACTGGAATGAAATGTCTGGGTATCGTCCCGTACGCCCTTCTGAAATTCCCCGAGGAGGATTCTTTGTCCGATTCGAAGGGAAGTTTGGGCGACGGGGACATACACGACGAGTTCGTGAAGAATCTGGACGAGCTCCTCGATTCGGCCGAGGAGGCAGGTCTGGATTTCGAGGCCATAGACAGGCTTTTATCCGCCTGATGCGACCTTCATCGCCTTGACGGTCTGACCGTCGGCAATGGGTGTGTCCATAGGGACGGGTTTTCCGTCGATCAGGAAAAGGTATGCGTCCGGGACGATGCTTGCCTCCTTGGCAGCGTCCATCACGGTGGTTCCTGCAGGGACCTCCGTGGTCTTTCCGGATACCGTTATCTTGCAGACCATGGAGGTCCGAGGACATGATCCGTATATCATCGTTTCCTATGTCCTCCCAGACTTACACATTACATGTAATGCGAGGTTTTATCTCCGTCGGACGGTCATATGAATGAATGTCGGCGGAAGGAGGTTTTTTCGGTGCACACGTGCCTCCTTCCCCGGCAGTCTTATTTTCGTGTCGGCATAGGCCGGGTCTGAGGATCACTCCTCGTCGATCGGGATCATGAATTCATCCATCTCTTTCCCGCAGTATGGGCATTTTCCGAACTCAATATATCCGCCGTCCGGATCCCATCCTTCGGATCTGGCCGCCGCCTCCGCAAGTTCCGGATCGACCGTGTACATGGAGAATGCACCGCTCATGCAGTCGTCGATGGCGATGTGTACCTTCATGGAGACGACATCATCTTTGAATCTTTGGCAACATACGGATTGGAAGAAGCAATCCCCTCTGACCTTTATCTCCCCCATGGGGTGGGAGTCCAGTATGGCCTTCTGTATGGAGCCCGCCTTCTCGGTAAGTCTGTCCATTAGTCTGTCCAAGCCGGTCTCCCCGTTGTAAATGGCGGCTTCACACTCGTTCAAAGCACACAGGAGGTCCTCTCCTTCGAGTTCATCTACCATGTCTATGGCTTTCTCGGGGTTCTCGAAATCCAGTTCCATGGACATATGACATGTATGTATCGTATAATAAGGACATGATGTTATTGGAGCGAAGGGATCCGGGTTTCGTTTTTCTGCCTATTGCATGTATCAGGGGGTCGATATATTTACAGACGACTACGTTTGTAAAACAGGTCCCGGACCATGATGTCGCAGATGACCCCAGTCTGAAGAATTCAGCGCAGTTCGCACATCCGCATTATGGTGTGGGTCGCACCCTTGGGCGACAGCTCGCTCTTCATGATGAGTACCGCAGGGCAGATGAACGAAGCGAACTCCGTAGCGGAATAATTGCGAAGAATCCTGGATATGTCGGGTCTTCCCTCCACCCTCGCCACCGTGATGTGGGGTTTGAACGGTTTCGTATCGAATGGGATCCCTTCGGCCTCCAGCCTGCTTCCGATGTCGGCGGACATTTTTTCGAGGGGGAGGGACGTTTCGACCCCGGCCCATATGATCCTGGGGGCTTTCTGGTTGGGGAAGGCACCCGTACCTTTCACCGAGATCCTTCCCTTGGATATCCCGGATACGGACTTAAGGACGCACTCCTCGACGACATCCACCTTCTCCTCGGGGATGTCCCCTATGAATTTCAGGGTGATGTGCATCTGCGCCGTGGGGGACGGCTTTATGCCGCGTATCCCTTTCAGATCCCTCATGAACGGGTCGAGCCCGGATGTGTTGGGAATCGGGATCGATACGAACGTCCTCACATCCAAGGTCTTATCCCTTCCTGTCGAGGGCGGCCAAGGCCCTCTTGGCCGCCTCGTTGCCGGCAGCGGCCGCTTTCCCATACCATATCCTGGCGGATTCCACGTCCTTGTTCATGCCGATACCGTCCTCGTAGTATCTTCCGACGATGTACATGGACTGGGGGTTGCCTTTCTCCGCATCCTTCCTGAACATGTCGAACGGACTTTCCTCCTTCTGTATGGCCTCGGCGGCGCCCATGGCATTGAGGATCTTCTTGGACAGGGTGTGGCCCTGTGCGGCCGCCTTCCTGTACCACTCCGTGGCCTTCCCATCGTCTTTCGGGACCCCGCGTCCGTTGTGGTATATGTCCCCCATGTAATACTGGCAGAAGAGATTCTCCTCCTTCGCACCCTTCTCGAACCATTTGCGGGCCTCCGCATAGTCTTCGCCGACCCCGTTGGCATGGTAATAGCATTCGCCGACGTACAGCTGGGATTTTATGTACCCTTTCTCGGCCAGCTCCATATGCAGTCTGAATGCCTTCTCGGAGTCCTTCTCCACCCCTCTGCCGTGGGCGTAGCAGTTGGCGACGATGTACATGGATTTCATGTACCCGTCCTCGGCCGCCATGCTGCAGAGACGGAATCCCTTCTCTTCGTCGCGTTTGACGCCGTTGCCGGATATGAGGTCGGATCCAGCCATGTGGCACCCTTGCGTACTGCCGTGGACGGCCGCACGCAGGTAGTATCTGAACGAGAGCGATGCGTCCTTGGAGGTACCGTTCCCCTCGGAGTAGTTGTCACCGGTGGTGAGCTCGGCGAACGGGTTTCCGAGGTCTGCGGCGGTCTTGAACCATTCGAAGGATTTCCTGGCGTCTTTTTTAACGAGCCTTCCCTTGGAATAGAGCTGCCCGAGCATGACCATGGCGTCCACGGAACCCCTCTCCGCGGCCGACATGAGCATCTTCAGCCCTTCTTCGGTGTTACGGTTCACACCTACGCCGCCCATGAGGCACCGGGCCATCCCGTAGTCTGCCTCGACACATCCGACCGTCTGTGCCACAAGATACCAGCTGTAGGCCATGTTGGCGTCCTTCTCCACGCCTACGCCGTCCATGTAGCATCTGCCTACCTCGTACTGTGCGACAGGTATCTTTCTGTCGGCGAGTTCCGAATATGTCTCGAAGGCGGCTTTCGGATCCCTTTTGGTCCCGACGCCGTGTTCGAGGCACCATGCGTATTTCAGTGACGCACGGAGGTTGCCTTTGGAGGAGATCTCCTTGAGCATGGCGGCCCCTGCGGCCTTGTCGCGTGCGGTACCGGCCCCTCTTATGATGCAGAGGGCCTTCTGACATGCACCGTCGAGGTTGCCCGCATCGGCGGACCTGCAGAACATCTCGTACGCCTTCCCGTCGTCCAGGTCGGTACCTATGGCGAGGTCGTAGCACATGCCGGCTATGTACATGCCGGCGGCCGAACCGGCCTCCGCCTTTCCCGAGGCGTACTCGAATATGTTCCTGTCGGACGGACCGTCGGAACGTACCAGCCTGTTCACCACGACCCCCTTGGCCGGGACGTATCCGTCGGTGGCAGCATATGTGGTCCAGAACATGGATTCCCTTTCGTTCTTCTCCACTGCGGCACCTACCGCGTAGTGCTGTCCGACCATGTATGCGGCTATAGGATGACCTGTCTCCGCGGCCTCCATGTAGAGCCGGAACGCCTCTTCCGTCTCCCCATTCTTCGCCAGTTCCTGTGCTTTTCTGAATACGGTCTCCGCGTCTGCTGTTGATTCGGTCGACATGGTATCGTCTCTGCTCAATACGGTTGTTCGGTGACAAAACGGTCGGGCGGGTCATTCCTTCGGGGAGTACACGCCTTTTATGGAAGCCTTCGCCAATATGTGTCCCTTGGACACCCTGTTCAGGTCCTCCACTGTGAACCCGTTCTTCAGGACGGGTTCGAAATCCAAGGCCAGGACCGTCAGGACGTATTCGTGGGGCCTGTCGGGAGGGGAGGGTCCGCCGTATGCGCTCGCCCCCTTCCTGTCGGTCCCGCGATCCATCCAGCTGTTCGCTCCCTGGACGATGTCGGGGTCCAGGCGGGACGCGTCCTCGTCCAGATAAGGTTTTTTGAGGCCGGCTACCAGCCAGTGGACCCACTTGAACCCGCAGGGCGGGACCGAGTCCGGATCGTCGAACACGATCGCGTACGATGCGGTGCCCGCAGGTGCTCCCGAGATCCTCAGGGGGAACGACAGCGCAGGCATGCCGCCCGCTCCGAATTCGGTCCCTTTCGCTCCGTACTTGTCTGCGATCTTGCCGTCCGTGAAGCCGGCGCTCTCGACTATCATGTTTCTCCGTATGTTCCTGCATAAATAAGAAGATGCCCCGCCCCCCATCGTATTTGGACGGATTGTCACCACGGAAGAGTGTGTATTCAGGGGGAATGTCCGTCTTCTACAGGGGCATACGGGTTCTGCCGGTCGAGTCTTCTGTTCCTCACGTACAGGCACATGTCTATGGCCACCAGGACGATGTCCAGGATGTAGAATGCGATGACATAGTTGATCTGGTCGTTGACGATCTTGTTGGCGATGCCGAAGAAATATCCTATCTCGACGATCACCTCGAAGACTATGCTCTTCCCTCTGGCCGTCCGGGACAGGTAGGAGCGTGCGATGTTGAAAGGCCATGAGGCCGCGAAGCACAGAAGCATCAGAACCTCGAAAATCGAAGAAATCATTCTGTCACTAGCATGCCGCCTATATCGGTGCCGGCTTAAAAACCTTGCCGGGGAGCGGTATCCGTCTCCGGAGGCCTGTATTGTTTAACGGGGGTTTTGTAATCTTTGAGACATATCGTTTTGTCCCTTGTCGGAATAGGGAGTTAACATCACCTAATAACGGGATTCGATTTTAATATCAGGAATTGATGCCCATGTCAAGCACAATACTGTGTGTCATAAAGAGGCGTTAAAAATGTACTCTATGGGACCTAAGGCCGGACCTCTCCTCTCCGACGAGGAGGCTATTGCGAAATACAACAACGAGAAGCAGTGGGGACTGCTCGTCAGCATCGATCTCGGCGAGTGCGACCACGACCTGATCTCCTCGAAAGAACACATCACCCAGTTCGCCATCGATCTCGCCAAGGAGATCAACATGAAGAGATACGGCGAGCCTTACGTCGTATTCTTCGGAGACGAGCCCAAGGTACAGGGATACTCCCTCTGCCAGCTCATCGAGACCTCTATGATCTCCGGCCACTTCGCCGAGGACACCGACAGGTGCTTCATCGACGTGTTCTCCTGCAGGGAGTTCCCTCCCGAGAAGACCGCCAAGTACGTTCAGAAGTACTTCGGAGCGAAGAAGATGGAGTACTCCGTCTCCTTCAGGGACATCTGATCAGACAGCGAACGATTCTTTAGAACACACACCGGTCCCCTTTCAAGAGGGGGCCGGTCATACACTGTACAAATTTATACATCTTTTAATTATCTCGGAGATATTCCCTTCCCATGGAATGAGGAATAGACCGCAGATGGACGGCCTTGGCCGCGACGGTGCTGACCGTCCCGCTCATCCAGATATTCGTTTTCTCAGTCATACCCGATCCGTTCGTGGGCAGTTTCGACAAGATGGGTCTGTTCTACAAGAGCGGGTGGAGGTCCATCGGTTACTTCCTGGTCCTCACCGTCTTCTCCGTGACCGTACCTCCCGCACTGATGTACGCATCCCTCCGCAGTCCCTCCCGCAGACGTTCGGAACTAGGGACCGCTGCGGCCCTTTCCATATCGGCTGCGGTGTTGGTCTTCGTTTCCATGTACGGCGCAGGGCTGATGGCCAAAAACGTCCTGTATTTCGGGGATGCCTGGGACAGTATAATCTGCGCAGGGGTGGTGTTGATCGCGTTCGGTATGTATTACATGATACCCAACGACCGGAATCCGGAGTTCGCCGCCATGAGGAAGGTGGACCATGCCAAAGGCATCTTCTATCAGAACATATCGAGCCTGACCATGACCTATGCGGGGCTGACCTTGCTTCTGTCGGTCTTCCTGCAGCCGCATTACCTGTGCCACATATTTGCGGTGACCGAGGCCTCGGCCTATTTCCTGTACCGTCACAGATTCCTCAGGGATCTGAGGTCTGGCAGGCGTAAGACGTGCGGCGAGTGTATGTGACCCGGATCAGTCCCAGGACCTGTTGTCGGTGACGTGCTTGGCCTTGCCCTCGAACCTTTCGAGGGTTCCGGGGAGGTTCATCTTGACGACGGCCTTGAGGTTGAGGATCTCCTTGAGTCTGGCCTGTACTTTGGCGGACATCTCGTTGATCGCATTCACATCGTCGGGCAGGCACTCGGGAAGCACCTCCACATCCACCACCATCTTATCCATGTAGTTCTCGTTGGTGAGGGTGATGTGGTAGAACGGGGACAGGAAGGGCATCTCCCCGATGACGCTCTCTATCTGGGACGGGAACACGTTGATCCCTCTGACGACTATCATGTCGTCGGCCCTTCCGGTGATCCTCCCGAGCCTCGGGTGGGTCCTTCCGCATCTGCATTTCTCCCATGTGAGGGTGGAGATGTCGCCGATTTTGTATCTGATGAGGGGGAACGCCTCCTTCTGCAGCATGGTGACGACGACCTCTCCCGATTCCCCGTCCGGAACAGGGTTGCCGTCCTTGTCCAGGATCTCGATGAGGGTGAGGTCCGCCCACACGTGCATCCCGCACTGGGCGTCGCACTCAAGGAACATGGGGCCGTAGAATTCGCTCGCTCCGTAGCATCCGTATGCCTTTATGCCGGTCCTGTCGTAGAGCTTCTTCCTCATGGATTCCGACCAGGGTTCGCCTCCGGCGAGGGCTTTGGTCACCTTCGTCTGTTTACGTATGTCTACGCCCTTCTGGTCGCATACGTCCGCTATGTGGAACATGTAGGACGGGGTACCGGCCAGGCAGGTGACGGGGAGGTCCTGCATGAGTTGGATCTGTCTGTCGGTGTTGCCTACGCCCGTAGGGATGACGGTGGCGCCGACCTTCTCTCCCGCATAATGCACTCCGAGACCGCCGGTGAACAGTCCGTATCCGTGCATGTTCTGGAAGACGTCCTTCTTTCCGACGCCGAAGGAGGTGAGTCCTCTGGCGAGGGACTCGGACCAGTTGTCGATGTCGGTCTGCGTGTAGCCGACCACGGTGGGGCGGCCGGTGGTCCCGGAAGACACATGGATCCTGACCAGTTCGTCGTAGGGTCTGACGAAGAGACCGTCCGGGTAGTTGTCCCTGAGGTCGGATTTCCTCATACAGGGGATCTTCCTGAACTGTTCCATATCGGTGATGTCGTCCGGGGTGAGCCCTACCGACTGCATCCTCCCGCGGAAGAACTCGGATTTCTCGTACATGGTGCGGATCTCGTTCTGCAGGAGCCTGAACTGCATCTCTTTGAGCTCCTCGACAGGCATCGTCTCAAGTTCTTCGTTCCAGAAGGTCATGTTATCGCCGGTATGATATGTGCCAGCAAATGGCACGGTATGGTAACCGGATTATTGAATCTCTATATAGGTTCATCGACAGGGAGTCGGAGCGACGGTTCCAAGGGATCCCGATGTGCCAGACCTCTCGATCCTCCCTTCCATGCCCATTGTCGGTCATTCCGTCGGTTGGCGTGTATTCTCAAAAAGCCGTATCGCCGCAGACCGCATGTGCAAGAGATCAAAATGTTTCCCGGACGGTCTCCCGTCCGGGTGGTGTGGTTTCAGTGTCTCCTCATGTACACGAATCCGAGGACGGCCAGCAGGATGATCGCCACGGCCGCGACGGCCACGTAGACCGTCATGTCGCCGCCGTCGTCCCCTCCTCCGTTCTCCTGGGCGCCCTTGACCACATAGTAGGAGAAGTGGTCGGTGTCGAACACGAAGTGTCCGGATCCGTCGTAGTATCCTCCGACGAGATGGAGTTCTCCTTCGTCGTCTACATAGTACGCCTTAAGGGCGGAGACATCCTCCCCTTCCTTGGGTTCGTACTTCACCGATACAGTCACGGTTCCTCCGAGCTCGTGTATCTTCTCTTCGCCTGCGGAGGCTTCGAAGCGGAATACGAGTCCGTCGCCGACGGCTTCCTTCTGGGCATCCGTCAGTTCCTCCTTCTGTACCCCGTTCATGGAGATGGATATGGGGGAGGTTCCGTCGCTCACGGTGTTCAGGACGTCCTTGGATATCGTCAGTGTACCCTCGCCGAATGTCAGGTCGACGATGGCATCTGCGGAGGTGAGTCCGCTGACGGAATTCTGGTCGAGGACGACCTTGCCCATGCCGGCGGTGTCGATGGATACCCTCTTCTCGTCTGCGGATCCTTCCATCTGGGACAGTATGTCGGAGATGGTGTCGCCGCTGACCGTGGCGGATCCGCCGTCCGTCTCGGCCGTCACGGTGGCCTCCACCTTGGTGGCGTCGCATCCGCCGCAGATGTATGTGGTGAGTCCGTCTTCGGAGGGTCCGTTCGTCGTCCATGTATGGGTCCCTTCCTCGAAGTGGTCGCATACGTCGCATTTGTTCCTGTGGGTGTCCTTGTCGAAGTAGATCCACTCGGTGAGATGGTGGCCGTTGGCACCTACGATCTCGGTCTTCGTCGCATCGCATGTGCTGCAGGTGTAGGTGATGGTCCCGTTCTCGGTGCATGTCGGTTCAGAGGTGATATCGCCGCCGTCCCAGCTGTGGGCCTCGGTCTCCGGGGTCTGGCACTTGGAACAGACCCTTGTGTGTTCGTTGCCGTCCTTCTCGGTCCAGTCTCCGAAGGAGTGTCCGGTGGCACCTACGATCTCGGTCTTCGTCGCATCGCATGTGCTGCAGGTGTAGGTCTTCTCCCCTCTTTCGGTGCAGGTGGGTTCGGAGATGACCTTGCCCTCGCCCCATTCGTGGTCTTCCTCCTCTACCTTCTGGCAGTTGGAGCAGGTCCTCTCGTGATGGTCCCCTACCTCGGTCCAGTTCCCGAAGGAGTGTCCCTTGGCCTCTATCGTCTCGGTCTTCGTCGCATCGCATGTGCTGCAGGTGTAGGTGATGGTCCCGTTCTCGGTGCATGTCGGTTCAGAGGTGATATCGCCGCCGTCCCAGCTGTGGGCCTCGGTCTCCGGGGTCTGGCACTTGGAACAGACCCTTGTGTGTTCGTTGCCGTCCTTCTCGGTCCAGTCTCCGAAGGAGTGTCCCTCGGCCTCTATCGTCTCGGTCTTCGTCGCATCGCATGTGCTGCAGGTGTAGGTCTTCACTCCTCTTTCGGTGCAGGTGGGTTCGGTGGTCACGATCCCCTCGTTCCATGAGTGGTCTTCGTATGCGGTGTATCCGCACACGTCGCAGACCTTCTTGTGTTTGTTCTCGTCGTTCTTCTCCCACGGTCCGTAGGTGTGGTCGACGGTATCGATGGCTTCCGTCTTCGTAGCTCCGCAGTCCCCGCAGGTGTAGGTCTTCACTCCTCTTTCGGTGCAGGTGGGTTCGGTGGTCACGACCCCCTCGTTCCAACTGTGTTCCGCCTTCTCGAAGTATCCGCATTCGCAGCTTCTGGAATGGTAGTCGTCATCGACCTTCTCCCAGTCACCGAAGGTGTGCTCATGGTCGCTGGTGATCTCGAATTTGACGGAGACGGCGTTTTCGAATTCGTCGGAGGTCGTGTTCCTGGTCTTGATTACAAGAATGTATGATCCGATATCCTTGGGTCCGGAAATGACACCGGTCGTTTTATCGTTCACGACATATCCGCTGTAATCCCACAGCGTGCCTTCCTTATCCTCGACCTTCATCCAATAAGGGAGGGCGAGGGCGGATCCCTCATCAACTTCGAACGTTTTAGAACTATATCCGCATACCTCTTCCCAGCTAAAGTACGAGCCGGAGATGATGATGTCCTTGTAAGTGTCTATCGTCACGGGTGTTCCGTCGTATATCTTGTTGAGGTCCCCTGCGAAAATGCATGTGAATTCGGGTTCCACGATCTCCACGTATTCCTTGTAGAAATATACGGGGGACCAGTCCCCGATATCGCTCTCTATGGAGGTCCCGGTGAAACAGACGGTCCCGTCCTCGTTCTTCACAAGGCGCAGATATGTGCTGTTGATGTCCTTGCCTGCGTTATAGGTTATCACAGATCCGGACGGCATCATCTTGCCGCCTACCGAGAACGATTCGCTCTCTCCGTCGGAGAATTTGACGGTTATGCCGTATTCCTTATAGGTCTCGTTAGGGGGGTAGAACGATCCGATGTCGTTTCCGGATACCAGCATGGTGCCCTTTCCTCTTTTTCCGGTACCGAAGTCCCAGAGGCTGTTGTTGAACTCGTTCTTACTTGGGATGAACGTCAGTACGTGTGTGTCCCCCAGGGTTATGGAGCCGTCCTCGTTCGCGAAGACCTCTATGGCCTCCGCTTCGTGGCTCTCTCCGCTTTTCTCATACCCCATGGCATACAGTTTGCCGTTCATCTCGGCCACGATGGCGTAGTTCGCCGTGTCGTATCCGTTGTTTGTTTCAATGTATTCTGTGAACTCGGACTCCTGGGAGATCTTGACGTAGTTGGTCTTCTCTATGACCACGTATTTGTTGTAGACCTCCTGACCGTCGTATTTTATAAGTACGTCGTAACCTCCGGCAAGTGCAGGTCCCGCAAGATAATTTGTTTCCAGAGTTGTGTCGTTATACGGATCCACCTTTTCGCTGGTCCCGTGTTTGAACCATTCGATGGAGACCTTCTCCTCTGAGAATCCCTCTATCTCCGATGACCATCTCGTCATCGGTATGCCGTTCATCGTTATGTTTTCTTTATTGAGCGGCAGAGCCCCTCCGTCGTACCTTAGACTGAAGTACGGTTCGACTTCGACGGGGTCTTCGCTTGTGCTCCCTTCCCCCGTATCTGCCAACAGAATATACGGTGCCGATGCCATAAGCATCAGTGCAGCGACCGATGCCAACAGCACCTTGTGTGCGGATATCATGCATGTCAATCGACATCATATGTAATAATATCGACTGCTCATCCGTTCGTCTTCGGATGATTCCCGGCACCTAAGGTTTCAGGTCCTCGACCATCGCCTTGTAAGGGGACCTATCTTCTCCGGAGCATTTATGGATGTTTTCCGGTAACGGATCACAGGGACACGGTATCGGATGACACCAGGACATCCTTTCCGCGTACCGCTATCCCGTGCATCAGGACATTTCCTTTCAATCCGTGGAAGTACTTCCTGTCGCGGATCTGCTCCAATGCGTTTTCGGACGTTTTCCGTAAGGTATCGTCACTGGCGTTGGAACGGGTCTTTTTGAACTCCATGATGATATGAGGGTCGCAAGGGCTGTTGCTCTTCAGGAGGATGTCGTAGTACCCCTTCCCCCTCTCCCCATCCGCATACATGGAGTATGCCCCATGCAGTTTCAGAAGGATTCCGACCGTGAACGCCTGATACGAATGCTCGTGGTCCAGGACACGGGAACTCAGGACGGCCATCATAAGTGACGACAGGCTGCGGAATATCCCGTCGGCATCGTTCTTTCTTATGGAGTTGCAGAATGCATCCGATTTCACGATGACGGAGTTGTCGAACCGGCCCATCATCATCTTTCCGAATACGCGGTAAATCTCCATGTTCGGCATCGACAGGAGATAGCCGTCATTCGATGGAACGGCCTTAAGGTAACCCTATAGGGCCATGACGGAATAGATGCCGTCTATATCCGTCATGTCGGCATACGAGATCTTGGTATCGATGATGTGTGTTATGGATCCGCCCTCACCCAAGATCTTCAGGTCTTCAAATACGGTCTTATCGGCTTTGTTCAGAAGTATCGGTATTATCGAGTTTCCGCTTGTCCCGGCCCAATACTCGTCGGGTCTGAATCCGCATTTGACATAATTGAGAACACTCCAGGGATTATATATTTCGGTATTTCCGAATACATATCCGTCATACCATTGGCGGGTCTCTTCGTATTTCTCCGGGTATCCGTAGTCGGAGCATAGTTTCCTGACCTCGTATGATGTGAATCCGAACATCTCATCGGATGCGGTGCTGAAGATGTTGTTCACAAAGATGTTGTCCAACCCTGAGAAAATGTTTTCCTTGGAAATCTGCATGACTTCGGTTATGACGGCGAAACCGAGCGAATCATTACCTTTCAAAGCGTCATACAGCATACTCCTCAGGAACTTCAGTATTTTTTCATGACTTTTCTTGTCATATGTGGAATTGAACGGGCTGTCGTATTCATCGATGAGATTGACGGCACCGGCGATGTGCAGATGTCCTGTGATCCAACAGGTAGACAGGAGAAGGGTTCTGAGATTCTGTTTATCCATGTCCCTGACGAGGAAATCAACATCCAAATCACCATGGAAGGTCGAACGTATCACGGACATCTTCTTCGCATCGTCTCCAAACTCTAGGCGCTGGAATGTGGTGTACCCATTGACAATTAGGTCGGACAGTGTGGGACTTTTAAGAAACCTTGTGCCGGAGACAAAGAGTTCGCCGTCGCAGGTGACAGATTAGAATATGAATTCGCCCTCTATGCTGACATCGGAGATCGAAGTGTATATGCCGAAATGGGTGTTTTTGAACGACATTCTGACGTAACGTGCTCTATTGGAAAGACTCACTCCCTCGAAGAACGTCTTACTGTTGAAGATGGTACCATTGAAATTGGCCGTTTTTAGGAACGATGTTCCATAGAAGTTCGCGAAATGGTCGAATCTTGCGGCGGAGAAGGAAACAGCATCGGCGAATACGGTGTAGTCTGTCTTCGTATCATCACCGTCGATGATAACGCGGTCGAACAGTGCTTTGTTGAAGAATGTGGCATCAGCAAAATCTGCCTCTCCACGGAACCCAACGGATCTGAATGATGCCTTTCCTTTAAAATCGCAGCTGTTGAACCCAGCCTTCTTCACGAATGTGCAGTGGTCGAAGGAAACGGTACCGTCACACACCATCCCGTTAAAGATTGCATCATTCTCAAACCTCGAGCAGTCCAGGGACAGATTGCCGTATGTGGTGCTGTGACTCATACGGACATTTCCTCCGAACACACAGCTTGTCATCATCAGATCCCCGTCGAAGCGGACATCAGTCATCACGTCATCGAAGCGGCAGAAGGCAAGTTCTACCCCAGGCCCAAGACTAATGGCGGAGTCAAACATGTATCCGATGACATGGTGATCTTGAGCGATGGCTGTGTAGTTTTCCAATACCAACGTTACCGTCGTCTGAGAGTGGACGGGACTGATACGAAGGACGTTTGTCTCGCATTCCACGTGGAACTCCCTGCGGAGAATCTTGAGTCTGTCCTACACAAGTATATCTGAATTCATCGTCCTGACTGAATCTCCTGTACCGAAGATGATGCTCTCGAGCTAATCACGATTCGATCGTATCTGCATGAGGTTCAAATCAATGATGCATTATGCGATTACATTACCTTCGACTATTGGCTGAGATTTCTTCGAGTTGTATCAGGACACTCTGTAAAAGAGGGGGCGTTCCGCCCCTCGGCCTTCAAGATCCTTTGAGGGTCTTCTTCATCTCCCGCAGCTCCTTCCCATGTCTCTCGATCAGGGTCTTTAGTTCCGGGACCTTGTCACGTCTCATCGCTCCGCCGCCGACATCGATAATATTGTCGGTGTCTGTTGATTCGAGTCCGAGTTTCATCATACATTCATCGAACTTCTCTCCGCCTTCGAAAGGCATAGAATCTGTTCTCCGCCAGGAATCTGTTCAGTTTCTTGATATGCTCGTTCTTCAGTCTGATGACGTCTGGGTGTCTGTTGGTGTTCTCCTTCTTCGTCTTATTATCTTTCTTCGTGGTCTTCTTCTCGGGAATTTGCCGCCTCCCAGGGAAACACCGAGGGAACGGCCGGGCGCCTGCGGCTTACGTCACTTTGCGATGGAATCGGAAAGGGCGATGTGTCGCAGACGACAGTGCACTAGGAGGTTGGACTGGAGGCAAAAAAGACAATCGGTTGCGTTTGTGTTTTTAAAAGATTTATCGGATTACGTATTTTTTCAGTATTATCGTTTTTCCCAACAGTAAAATAAGATAGAATTCAAAGAACGATACAGCAGTTGTGAAGTGAAAGATTTTGTATCTGTTTAATTCACCATTTGAATCAAGGCGTGATGTTTCGAGTGTTTGTAGATGATGATATGAATCTCATCTATTCTGGCATTTTGACTCAATTTTATCAAAGAAACCAGAATTTGAAGGGACTCTGTATCATTTATCGAACCAAAAACGTCAGACAACCCGCCACCAATCAATGGCATGTATATTTTCTTACCATTGAAGTTCGTATCTATGTATCCCATTAGGGTTTCAATGGCTTTTGCGTATTCTTCCGGCGTGCAATGAGCTTTGTTGTTCTGATCAAGTTTCGATAAAGCCAACAGGTAATAGGTGCAACCATTCAGTGTTACGGGTACAACATGTCCGGGTTGTTGTGTTTCGAACGCTCCCTTCTCATCGGGTTCAGATTTCAGTGCCGATGAGAGTTCACTGACAAATGCATCCTTGTTTCTGACAATATTGTTGATGAATTTTCCATGTAGAGTATTACTGGATATGATGATGTCGTCCACAGTCGTATTGTAGTTCCTATCTACAGGTATGACTATGATTCCATTCGTCTTTTTCAGTAGATCGCCGTATTCCAAAACTAAATTTGTCTTTTCACCGTTGATCTTTATCGTCTTTGGAACAAACCATTCAACAAGACATAGTAACAGAATGATAACGATGATTGCGACAACAAAATAAATGGAATATCTGGGTAGTGCTGTAGTAAGCATTGCCAGTGCTAACGATATGACGGACAGACTACGAAACACCAGGTACATTCCAATCACTTGTATGATTTCAGACCCTTGTGTGAGATGTCCCTGTAATGAACCTTCTCGGCAATTATGGATTTCGTTTTGTCGAATGCCTGATCTATATATTTTTGGGGATCGTTCATAAAATCAGCATATTTCACCAAAACACAAAATCTGCCATCTTCAGAATAATGGTTGCAGCCATCATTCTCCAACCAATAGTTCTGCGAGAACTCCCTTAATACGGTTTCGTCATTGATGTGAACAATGTCTATCTCCTTTCCGCATGTCTTACAGCGGTACGAATCACCGTATATCTTGGGTTCCATCTCAGGCAACACAATTCCGATGAGACCGCTCAATCTGTTCTCTTTTCTATCGAACAATGTGGCTTGCAGTTCTCTGATCATGAAACTCTGCTTTGAACGACCGAATTCATCCAGTCCTTCATTTTCAGACGAATGATTACCGATGAGATAAAGAGTCACGCTAGATCCTTTCATATACTTGTCTCTAATCCTCTGCATGACGTAATCAAGATCCTCGGAGTCGATCCATTCATCCAGATACTTTCCGGACATCGATTCGATCTTTAACAGTTCGGCAATCTTCTTGCAGTAGTACTCATCTTCTTTTTTGAACGATATAAAACAATTATGTGGCACACAGGATCATATTCATGCGGGTTTTTGAAATTACTGATTGTTTGGAAGACATACAATCAATGATGGACTTCAATTACCTTTAGGCGATGATTTGAATAATTTAATTTCGGATTCCAACAGACCCACATCATTTGTACTAAAATGTTATTAATCATTCAAATTTTAAATTCATGACTCAATATACACGCGGTGAATGCAAATGGGAAGGTTCTCAGTCAAGCAGACGTCCGACGGAAGATACATGTTCAATCTCATCGCCAACAACAACCGCGTGATCAGCAGTTCCCAGACGTACGCATCAATCGCCAACGCAAAGATCGGAATCGAGAGTGTCTGCACCAACTGCGCCGCACCGGTCGAGGACCAGACCGTGGAAGGCTACGAGGTCCTCAAGCATCCCAAGTACGAGGTCTACCTCGATGTTGGCGGCAAGCCGAGGTTCAGGCTCAGGGGAGTTCTCCCACACGATCTACGACGATCCCTGGATTCTCGCTCAGCACTATGGTCTGCCCACGCCTCTGATAGATTACACGTCTGATCCGCACGTAGCCATGTTCTTCGCCTGCACCAAATCTTCGAAGGATGGACCGGAGCCGCTCACCTCGAAGGATATCGAATGCAATCCCTATGGCCGCATATTTCTGGAGGAGTACTGTATGGATCCATACCCAGAATCATCACCCGATGTGATCAGTCCGACATTGCTGAGCAGGCCCATGAATCAGAAAGGCTTTTTGATGCACCATTCCAGATGCAGGGATTCTCACATAACATTTAGACACGATCCGGATCTTTCTCAGGATCTGTTCGATTTGTTCAACGGCGGCAAGCTTTTGTTCTCGGACAAAGGACAGAGAGTCGATGACATCGTATCAAGGATCAAAGATTCCAACGTCCTATCGTTGGAATCATTCCGCAGGGCGATTCCGCCCGGAATTGTTCAAGCCTATGTCATGGAAACCGCATCATCGCGGGGATTTTCGTTCTCAGACGATGTGCTTGATGACATCTCGGAAGGTTTCGATTTAAACGAGTGTGATGTCGCCCATGTACAGCACCCGGATGTCATAATGAATCATTGCAGAAGTGGCGGAGAACTTTCCGTAGACGATATGTACGATCTGCTTTCAGGACTGCAATTCTCCAGAAGTGGTTGGCGGACAATTCTCTGGATTCACCAGCGCTTTTCCCCTCGAAGGGCTCCGATGACGGGTTCCTGTCCGGCAACAGCCTAAGGGTGATCAAGCACGTCGTCGAGGAGGACCTGGGCATAAGGTTCGACCTCCGCATGTGCTGCAGGACGTTCGGACAGAGATATCTGGACAGTGATGTCGACATCGAATCGGTGTCGGTATTGATGGGACATGCGAGCACCAAGACCACGGAGGGATTCTACAGCAGAAAGAGGCTCAACAAGGTCATAGACAACGCAAGGAACTCATGGTTGTCCAGTGGTGGACAGTGACACTGTCCATTTTTCGATGATCTGGGTAGTGGTTAGTGGTGGACAAGGCGCGATTCGAACGCGCGGCCTCTGCCTTGCGAAGGCAGCGATCTACCGGGCTGATCTACTTGCCCATTGAAAATCCCGGCATTTCCCGGCTATTGGACCAAAGAATATAAATCTACTGCTCGTAAAGGTCGCGATCGCAATGACCGAGGCCTACGACATCGGACTGGACATCGAAAAAACAGCATTTGGATCGGTCTCCGACCAGGCGTACGGCCGGATCCCGGAGCATTACTGCCCGTCCGAAGACGACGGGTCATGCGGCGAATTCGCAGACGCCGTCGGGACGACCGTAGGCGGAAGGGATGTCCTTGCCGATGTCTGCGGAAAGTACCAGATGGGCGTTCCCTGTATATCTCACACACCGGGGGCGGTGAGATGAGCAGGATCTATCTGGCCGGGCCGCTGTTCTGCGTCGCCGAACTGGAATACAACATGTCTCTGAAGGAATATATGGCGGAGAACGGGGAGGAGTTGGTCCTTCCTCAGGAATGCGGTGCCGACATAGATCCCAGGATGATGGGATCTCCGGACTACGCTTTTTCCAAGGCCAAGGAAGTATTCGGAAAGGATCTGGGTCTTCTGGATTCATGCGATGCCCTGGTCATGAACCTCGACGGCAGAGTCCCGGACGAGGGGGCCTGTGTGGAACTGGGTTACGCCTTCGCCAAGGGTAAGCCTTGTTTCGGTATCAAGACCGACGTCCGTGCTGCAGAGTACGGCATAGACAACATGATGGTCGTCGGTGCATTGGGCGGAAAAATAGCCCGTTCCCGGGAGGAGCTCGTCTCCATGCTCCGGGATGCGGGCCTGTAAGCGGTTTTCACTTCCTTACCACATGGACGTGGACACCTTCGCTGTGGTTCACCACCACGGCGGTGCCGGCGGGGATGTCCTCGTCGGCCTCGGCACTCCATGTATCGGACCCGATCTTGACCTTGCCCTTTATGTTCCCGGGGCTGATGCCGACGACCACCGTCCCCTCCTTCCCGATCAGGGAATCGGAGACGGTGGTGGAGGGGACCTCGGGCGATCCCAGCCTCTTATAGAGGAACACCGTGGCGGCCGTCACCGGTACCGCGGAGATTATGGCCACCGCAGGGGTCCACATGGTGTAGAAGTTATCGGGGGCGGCGTAGCCGTAGGCCCCGACGATCACCAGGATGGCCCCCGGGATGAGCAGGTACCCTCCCGGGAAGAACGCTTCCACGGTCAGGACGACGAGCCCGAGTATCACAACCACGATGGCAACCGTAGCGACTTCCATGCTCATGCCTTCTGGTTGGTGTTGGTGTCGGCAAGGGCGTTGGATTCGTCCAAGTCCGCCTGTACCGTCTTCTTGAAGGATTCCGTCTCCTTCTGGACCTCTTCTATGGAGGGGATGGGTCCGAGGATCTCGTCGGGATCTCCGACGGCCTCCCTCACGGCCTCTGTGTCGGATACGGCCCTGTCGGGCACGTTCTTGGTGGAGCCCACGTAGTCCGATATCCCGTCCACGAGCCTGGTGAGCTCCATGGGGAAGAATATCTTGGAGGATTGTCCCTGACCTACCGATTTGAGGGTGTCCATCGAAAGGACGGAAAGGGCCTTGGAGTCCATGGCGGCCGCTCCCACCGACATGATGCGGAGCTTTTGCGCCTCTCCCTGCGCCTCCAGTATGGTGGCGGTCCTGGTACCTTCGGCCTCCAGTATCATGGATTGTCTGGTACCTTCGGCCTCGAGGATCTTGGATTTCTTCTTACCCTCGGCCTCCAGGATGGCGGCCCTCTTCAGACCGTCCGCCTCCAGGATGGCCGCACGTCTCTTCCTCTCCGCGGAGGTCTGCTCCTCCATGGAGTCCTTGACCTTCGAGGCGGGGTCCACCTCCTTGATCTCCACGTTCTCGACCCTGACTCCCCATTTGTCCGTGGCATCGTCGAGGGTGTCCCTGAGCTGTACGTTTATGTTCTCCCTGTTGGAGAGGATCTCGTCGAGCTCCATCTGTCCGATGACGGAACGGAGGGTGGTCTGGGCCAGATTCACGGTGGCGATGTGGTAATCCGTCACTTCGAAGAACGCCTTCTTGGGGTCTATGACCTTGATGTAGATGATGGCATCCACCGATACGGGGGAGTTGTCCTTTGTGATGACCTCCTGTTTGGGGACGTCCATCACCTCTGTACGGAGCTCCAGCTTCACGACCTGGTTTATAAGCGGGCAGACGAAGTTGAGTCCCGGGTTGAGGACGCGGATGAATTTCCCGAGCCTCATGTAGATGGCCTGTTCGTAAGGCTGTACGATCTTCACTCCGCTGAACACGCAGACGACGACCGCAAAGACGATGACGACCGCCAATACGACCAAAATTTCTGAATCCATAGGTGTATACCCGATGACATATACCTCTTTAGGTATTTAGAAGTGGGCCGTTTTATATCATATTCATATGACACTTATTTAAAATCCGCAAACATTGGGCGGAGCATTGGCCCGACAGAGGCCGGAGATGTAATTCATGAAGCAGCTTGTCCTGGTGAGGCACGGAGAGAGCGAGTGGAACAAGAAGAACCTTTTCACAGGGTGGACCGATGTGGACCTTTCCGAGAAGGGGTGGGAGGAGGCCAGGTCCGCCGGGGCCATGATGAGGGACGAGGGATTCGTCTTCGACAGGTGCTATACCTCCTACTTAAGGAGGGCCATACACACCGCCCACGCGGCCCTGGGCGAGATGGATCTGGAATGGATCGAGGAGGTCAAGGACTGGAGGCTCAACGAGAGGCACTACGGCGCCCTCCAGGGTCTCAACAAGTCCGAGACCGCGGAGAAGTACGGGGAGGAGCAGGTCCTCCTCTGGAGGCGTTCCTACGACGTCCGTCCTCCGGCGTTGTCCGAGGAGGACCCCCGCAATCCGGGGAAGGAGGCGAGGTACGAGGGCGCACCTGCCGAGGGACGTCCCCTGACCGAGAGCCTCAAGGACACGGTCGCCCGCGTGGTCCCCTATTACGAGGGGACGATAAGGAAGGATGTGGAGGCTGGCAGGAAGGTGGTCGTGTTCGCCCACGGCAACTCCATACGTGCGCTCGTGAAGTATCTGGACGGGATGTCCGACGAGGAGATCACGAAGGTGAACATCCCCACCGGTGTGCCTCTGGTATACACCTTCGACGACTCGATGTCCGTGGTATCCAAAAGGTATCTCGGGGATGCAGATGCGGTGGCGGCCAAACAGAAGGCCGTCAGCGAGCAGGGCAAGAAAAAACAATGAATCCTGCCGAAACGCTACAATAAAGCGTGAGCGGGACCGCATAATGATTTAAGAACAGTCCTTCATGGAAACACAAAATCGTAAGGTGTGAACAATGAGCGAGTGCAAAGTTACCGTGGATCCCGGTGTATGCAAACTCGGGACAGTCATCGTCGCCAAACCCTCCGAGGACATGATGAGCGTCGTCTTCGAGGTGGAGACCTCCTGCCCCAACATCAGAAAGATGGCCGATAAGGTCGGCGCCGTCAATGCGTATGAGGCGATGGGTATGAAGATGTGCGAGAACCCCGTGTATGTGGCCGCCAACGAGTGCTGCCCCCATGCGGCGTGTCCCGTCCCCTGCGCCTTCATCAAAGCCATGGAGGTCGCGGCCGACCTCGGACTCAAGAAGGACGTCTCATTCAAGATCGAGTGATCCCAAACATCTTCGCCGTCCCTCGAGGGACGGCTTTTTCTTTCACATCCCGTCGTAATGTGCCAGTGCATTCAGGTTGTCATCGGGGGTCATGGGCGGTACGCCGCATCCCGGGGCTATTATGCCGAATCCGCAGTCGGCACAGGCACGGGCTTCTGTAACAACGTCCGCAGGGGTCCCGGAGAGGAGGGTACCTACCGGGTCCACGCATCCGATGAGCACGGCCCTTCCGCCGACACGTTCCACCGCATGTCCCACTCCGGCTCTTTTTTCGATGGAGAGTGCGTCCGCACCTGTCGAGACCATGCCGTCGAGGATCTCATATGCCTCTCCGCAGATGTGCAGGGACTTTTTGCATCCGATCCCGGAGAATATGGATCTCAGACGTCCTCCTGCGAACCTCTCGAAGTCATGAGGAGGGGTGAGGTCGGGGGAGGCGGAGCCCTCGGTGACCTGGATGTCGTCGGCACCGCAATGTGCCAGTGTTTCCGCATACGTCTTTATCATGGGGGTCACGGCATCCAGCCATCCATCCACGCGTTCGGGACAGAGGACCATCCCCATCAGGAGGTTCTCCGCACCAAGGACGTGGGTCAGGGTGGTGAGCGGCCCCGTTATCCCCGCCACCACGACAAGGTCGTCGCCGTGTTTCTCCGCCAGCGAATGTACCGATCCGGAAACGACTGCACATCTCCCTCCGGAAACGAACTCCGCAGGGGACATCAGATCCTCCGGTACGTCCGAGAACCCTTCTTCCATACGGTACGGGGAGGAGATTACGGAGGGTTGGCTGCCGATGCTGCCGCGGTCCACGGCACATCCAAGACGTTCCGCCTCGATCGAGACGCAGAAAGGTACGCGGACCGTTGAGAAACCGAAAGACCTGGAACATTCCAATGCCAGTTCGCACATCATGTCTGGGTCATAGTTAGCTTCCGGCCAACGGCTTCCGCAGCGTTCCATCTGGGACACGGTCGCGGTCTGTGTGAAGACGGCGGCCGGAGGGATGTCTTCCCTGTCGCCGTTCAAGGCATCCAGCACAGCGTCTTTCCTGTTCATGGGATGTCATCGGGGAAGGTGATAATACGATTTCTGCAGTTATCACATCTATATTTCGTGGATGCACGGGTCTGGATGAACGTTGGAAATTCATGCGGCGTCCCGGATGTCTGCATGTTCGGCCTATGTGGTCCTCTCAGTTGGCGTCCTTACACCAAGGCCTGATGCGCCAGCATTTGTTATATCCTAATGCGATGATACTTTCTCTATGTCGATAGAGATACGTCACGACAGGTGTGCGGCGCGCATATCCGCATTGGATGGTGAAAGGGAGGTCGGGTATGTCACGTACTCTATATCGGAAGGTACAATGGACATCGAACATACTGTCGTGCTTCCTGAGATGAGAGGGCAGGGTATTGCCGCCCGTCTTGTGGACAGAGCGCTCGATTTCGCACGTGACGAAGGTCTGAAGGCCGTAGCCTCGTGCTCATATGCGGCCAACGTCATCGCTAAAAGGTGATCGCCACATCTCCTTCTTCTCCCCCACCAGATGGACCAGGTGGCCGTAGCCTTCGGTCTCCATATCCTCCACCGGTATGAAACGGAGGGAGGCGCTGTTCATGCAGTATCTTGCGCGGGTGGGGGACCAGCTGTCCCCGTAGAACACATGACCCAGATGTGTATTTCCGACACGGCTGCGGACCTCTATGCGCGTGATAGGCAGGCTGCGGTCCTCCAGATACACCATGGCGTTGGGATCCAGGGGACGGCTGAACGCCGGCCATCCGCAGTGGCTGTTGTATTTGTCCTGTGAGAGGAACAGGGGTTCCCCCGTCACCTTGTCGACGAATATCCCTCTTCCGAACTCGGAGTCGTATTCGTTGTCGAAAGGCGGTTCGGTCCCCCCGTTCTGGGTTATGTATATCTCCGATCCCGACAGCGATTCGCTTATCTCCTCGTCGCTGGGTCTTTTGTATGCCGACGGGTCGAACACCCTGTCGGAGACCTGTTTTATCAGATAAGGGTCCACGTGACAGTATCCGTGCTCGTTCTTCTCAAGATACCTCTGGTGGTATTCCTCTGCGCGCCGGAACACCTTCAGTTCCTCCAACACCACGCAGAATGGTCTGTATCTCATGGCCTCTACGGCGGATATCCTTCTGACGGTGTCCTCCGTCTCCGGATCCTTCCAGAATATGCACGCCTGATACTGCGGTCCGCGGTCGTTCCCCTGTCCGTTCTCCATGGAGGGGTCTATCGAGGAATAGAACGCATAGACCAGGTAGTCGGTGCTGACCTCCGCCGGGTCGTATAGGACATGTACGGTCTCGCGGTATCCGGTGGTGCGGCGGCATACTTCTTCGTAGCTCGGGTCCAGGGAGGGATCCCCGTTGGCATATCCGACCTCGGTGGAGACGACGCCCGGGATGGCGGACATGAGTCTCTCCGTGCCCCAGAAGCAACCTCCCGCGAACCAAATCTCCTTCATGGATGGTCGTTTCCCGATATGCGGATAAAAGGATTCGGTGCATGCGGAACACGGCCGGTACCTGATGACACAGTTCCTGTGTACAGAATACCAAGATATCCTCCGGCAGGGAATCCACATATTCCGACTCGGAGGAATAGAAACGAGGGCCGTAGACCAATATGGCCATGTGCCCTTCTCCGGAGGACACGGCGCTGCGTATGTCGGGGAGGAAACCGTCACCCACCTTGTATACGGGAATATCGGGAAGTCTCTCGGATATCATCTCCGCAACAGTATCGAGGAGCTCCTCCTTCGGCGTGCGCCTCTCCCCGAGCAGCATCTTCCCCCGGCCCTCCTCCGACAGCAGTTCGTCCACATTGGCGGACGCACGTCCGCGGATGCAGGCCACTTCCTCTCCCATATGTCCAAGTATGTCCGTCCAGACATAAAGGGACACGCATGCCGCAGTAACCCGGTGTTTAACTATTGTTATATAAAGCAAGGGTTTTTAGGTGTCCCCTAATATCCGAGTTCCAATGTCACTTCTCGAGATTAAAGACCTGCACGTCGAGGCCGGCGGCAGAGAGATCCTCAAGGGCGTCACCATGAATCTTGAGGAGGGCGAGACTTGCGTCCTCTTCGGCCCCAACGGATCCGGAAAGTCCACCCTCCTATCCACCATCATGGGGTATGGACAGACCACCGTCACCTCCGGTAAAATCATCTTCAAAGGCGAGGACATCACCGGCATGTCCGTGGACCAGCGCGCTAAACTGGGCATAGGAATGATGATGCAGAGGCCTCCGAACGTGATAGGGGTCAAGCTGGGAGAACTCGTGAAGGTCACCGCGGCCAACGGGAAGGGCGCGACGGGACGCGAGAACGAGTTCAATATGCAGGATTTCATGGAGAGGGACGTGAACGTCGGCTTCTCCGGCGGCGAGATCAAGAGGTCGGAGCTCCTGCAGCTCTCCGCACAGTCCCCGGACTTCGTCATGCTCGACGAGCCCGAGTCCGGTGTGGACCTGGAGAACATAGGCCTCATCGGGAAGAAGGTCCATGAGCTCATCTACGGCTCCGAGGACGGCAAGACCAGGGAGAAGAACGTCTCCGCCTTCGTGATCACGCACACGGGACAGATCATGGATTACATAGGGGCGGACAAGGCCTTCGTCCTCATCCACGGGAAGATCGCCAGGGAGGGCGACCCCAGGGCCATCCTCGAGGATATCAAGCAAAACGGATACGGGGTTGATGACGAATGAGCAGGATCAACGAGGAAGAGGTCAGGAAGGCCCTCGGTAAAAAGGCCGCCTACGGCGACGATATCGACATGGAGAAGTACGACGAGGGCGAGAAGGACGTCGAGCAGATCGAGAGCCTCGAGGACACCCCCGACGACCTCCAGAAGAAGATGATCAACGTCGGCGTCGACACCGACGACTCCGAGAAGGATGGGACGATCCTCTTCATCAACAATGCCATGAGCCACTGCTCCAACAAGGCCCAGGACGGACTCATCATAATGAGTACCCAGAAGGCCATGGAGACCTACAGCTGGGTCAAGGACTATTATTGGAACGCCATGGATCCCGCCAAGGACAAGTACACGGCCAAGACCTACGAGGAGAAGTCCGACGGGTATTTCATCTACGTTAAGCCGGGACACCATCTGAAATTCCCTGTCCAGACCTGTATGATGCTCGGACAGGACAAATCCGTCCAGAACCTCCACAACATCATAGTGGTCGACGACGACGCCTCCTGCGACATGATAACCGGATGCACCACGGTACACAGCGCCAACGATGCTCTGCACGTCGGTGTTTCCGAGATGTACATCGGGGAGAACTCGTCCCTTTCGTTCACCATGATCCACAGCTGGAACAACGAGACCGCCGTCAGGCCGAGGACCAACGTCGTGATGAAGAAGAATGCGAGGTACGTGAACAACTACGTGGTCCTCGACCCCGTCGGCACCATCCAGTCGTTCCCGAACGCCTACCTCAACGGGGAGGGTGCATCTTGCAGTTTCAACACCATGTGCATCGCTCACGAGAACTCGAACATCGACACCGGAGGGTGTGCGATCCTCAACGCCCCCAACACCGGCGCGGAGATTCTCAGCAGGAACATATCCTACGGGGGCAGGATGATCGCCAGGGGACGCCTCATAGGTAACGCCCCCGGGGCCAAGGCACATCTCGAGTGCAAGAGCATAATCCTCAAGGACGGAGGCATGACCCAGGCCATCCCCGAACTGGAGGCCAGTTGCGCCGATGTCGAGATGACCCACGAGGCCGCCGTCGGGAAGATCGCCCAGGAGCAGATCGAATACCTCATGTCCAGAGGGCTGACGGAGGACGAGGCCGTCTCCATGATAGTCAGGGGATTCCTGGTCGGAGGCATAAAGGGTCTTCCCGCCAACCTCCAGAAGGAGATCGACGCGGCCATCGAGAAGGCCAGCGAAGGCGATTGAAATCTCTTAAAGGAGGGACCTCCCTCCTTTCTTCCTATACATTGTCTTTGTAACCGATGTCCCCTCCCTCTTGGACGGGACTTTCTTTCTTTAAGTATCCGAGCCCATCTGCATATATGGACTACGTCACCCTAAGCAACGGGGACCCCATGCCCATGGTCGGGTTCGGGGTGTTCCAGATAACCGATGCCAAACAATGCGAGAAGGCGGTCTTGGACGCCCTCGATGCAGGATACAGGCATATCGATACCGCTCAGGCCTATGGAAACGAGGAGGCCGTCGGGAACGCCATAGCGGCCAGCGGCATAGACAAGGAGGAAGTTTTCGTCACGACTAAGGTCTGGGTATCAAACGCGGGTTACGAGAACGCCCTCAGGTCCATAGAGGAGAGCAGGAAGAAGCTCAAGAAGCCGTACATCGACATGGTCCTGATCCACCAGCCGTTCGGCGACTACTACGGGACCTATCGTGCGATGGAGGAACTGTATAGGATGGGGAGGGTGAAGGCCATAGGTGTTTCCAACTTCTCTCCCGACAGGCTCGTGGACCTCGCCATCAATGCGGACATACCCCCAATGGTTGACCAGGTGGAGACACACGTCTTCAACCAGCAGACGGAGGCCAGGAAGTGGATGGACAAATACGGCTGCCGCATAGAGTCGTGGGGACCTTTCGCGGAAGGCAAGAACAACTTGTTCTCCAACCCCGTCCTCACCGACATCGGCGGGAAGTACGGTAAGGCCGCGGCACAGGTCGCCCTCAGATTCCTCCTGCAGAAAGGCATCGCGGTCATACCCAAAAGCGTCCATGCGGAAAGGATGAGGGAGAACATAGACGTCTTCGATTTCAGGCTCTCCGAGGGGGACATGGGAGAGATAGAGAAGTTGGATACAGGCACCTCCCTCTTCGTCGACCACTCCGCTCCGGAGACGTCGGAGATGTTCAACAGGTGGGAGATCTGAAACCGCCCGGCGGTATCCCGCCGGCATCCCACCATCATCCTACCGCATTTCGGCGTTGTTCCGAACTGCTGAAATATGGGATGTCAAATTCATAAGTTTTCTACGAAATCAGTAGTGTTTCTACCGATTTCATAAAATTATCGTTGAAATCATCAACAACATTTATTTATAATCCTTTCTTTCCGCCTCCATCGAGTCGGCTTTCGATATTTCGGATTGCGGCTTGACTGTGCATTGACACAGGCGTGATAAATAATGTCTATAATGGATACGTTGAACGGAGAGATATCCGACCTCTTTTGGTTCGTCGATGATTATTTCTGGGGTATCTCCTTCGTTTTCCTGATCGGTCTGGGGATTATATTCACCATCAAGCTCAAAGGGCTTCAGATCCTCAAGATCAAAGAAACTTCATCACTTGCGCTTTCCGGGGTATCGGAGGGTAAGAAGACTTCCAAGATCTCCTCGTTCGAAGCGTTCTGTATCGGAATGGGCGCCCGTATCGGCGTAGGAAACATCGCCGGAGTCGCTACCGCCATCATGATGGGTGGTCCCGGAGCGGTCTTCTGGATGTGGATCTTCGCCATCATCGGTTCCGCCAGCAGCTTCATGGAATCCACCCTCGCCCAGATCTTCAAGGAGAAGAAGGAGGACGGTCACTTCTACGGTGGTCCCGCCTACTACGCCTCCAAGGGTCTCGGCAACAGGAAACTCGGTATCATCGCCGCGGTCCTCCTCGTCCTGACCTTCGGTGTCGGGTTCATCGGGGTCCAGTCCTGTAACGCTTCCAGCGCTCTCAGCGGTGCCTTTGATTTCGAGAACAACCACCTCGTGTTCGCCATCATCATCGCGGCGCTCGCAGCCCTCATCCTGTTCAAGGGACTGAAGGCCGCGGCGAAGTTCTCCGCAAGGGTCGTCCCCATCATGGCCGTCCTCTGGATCGTCTTCGCACTCGTCGCCATCTGCTTCAACATCGGTGGAGTGGTCAACGCCATCGCGATGATCTTCCAGTACGCATTCACCGTTCCCAGCGCCCTCGGCGGAGCTATCGGAACCATAATCGTTACCGGTCTGAAGAGAGGAGTGTTCTCCAACGAGGCAGGTCTCGGTTCCGTCGCCAACATCGCGGCCACTGCGAACGTCAAGCACCCTGTCAAGCAGGGAATGATCCAGTCCTTCGGTGTCCTCGTCGACACCCTCGTCGTGTGCACCATCACCGCACTCGTCGTTCTTTCTTACGGCAACTTCGCGGAGATCTCCGCACTCGGACTCAAGGGAGCAAACCTGGTTCAGGCCATCACTGCGGAGTCCATGGGGAACATCGCGAACTACATCATCGCGCTCTTCATGTTCATCTTCGCATTCACCAGCCTGATCGGATACTACACCATGAGCGAATCCAACGCCAGGTTCATCAAGGACAGCAAGAAGAACATCCTGTTAGTCCGCATACTCGTCATCATCGTCGCGTTCTGCGCCGCATGCGTCACCGATGTCACCATCATGGACGCATTCAGCGATACGTTCATGGCGGCGATGGCTGCCGTCAACATGGTCATCGTGGCTCTCCTGAGCAGGAAGGTCTTCGAGGCCTATGCCGACTACAGGAAGCAGAAGAAGGCCGGAGTGGAGGAACCGGAGTTCCACAAGGACGCCCTTTCCGACACCACCGGTGTCACCGAATGGGAGTGATACGAATGGTCACGATAGAGCAGTGCGACAAGATCATCCCTATTCTGGGGATAGTCACCATCATCGTCGGCGTCTTCACCGGATACTACTTCCATGGGGGAGAGAACAATCTGATGTTCGCGCCCCTCCTGGTCGGTTTCGTCCTCGTCTTCGTCATGTATTATTTCATCGACAAGAGGGCGGAGCTCAAGGCCGGTAAGAAGGTAGACGAGTTCTGACGACGGGGAGGCGGCAGGATACCATCCTGTCGCCGACCCTAAACGATTTTCCGGTTCTGGAACATCTTGGATATTCTTTTGTTCCGACGGCAATATTAGGAATCCCGAGATATCTGTTGTTTTACACGGGATATCTACTCTGTTCGATAAATCGGATACGATGAAGGGGTGTGCCCGACCCCGCCTCCGGCGGGTCAGGCCACCTCCACCCCGTTCCCGGTGACCTTCATTATCGCCGCCCTCCCCCTCTTGAACGCGTTGAAGACCTCCGTCCTCGCCATTACCTCCAGGACCATGCCCCGGACGGACGTGGCCGTCACGATCTCCGGGAAGATCTCCTTGAAATTGCTGAACCCGGTCTCGCTCTTCCACCGGAAGTGGTATCCAGTGGCCTCCGTCCACACCTTGTACGGGGTTTTACACCATAACCCGGCCGCCAGGCCCCTGGCCAGGCAGCCGTTGCTGACCGGGCGGGTGTTCACCTTGAAGCTGGTGACGAATTCGTAGCCGTTCTCCCTGGTCAGGTATATCCAGTTCCTGTCGCTGCTGTAGGCCCCGTCCGCATATATTTTCTCGAACCTGTGGCCGCCTTCGGCGGCCATGCCCACGAGCAGCCTCGGCAGGGGCGGCGTGTTGTTGTTCACATCGGATTCGATTTGCGATACTGATATGCAAGCTCGATGTTGAGGATAAGCTCCCTGACATCGTACATCATCATGTTTGTGCAGTGTGCCAATTCCATTGCAGAAACCGATGCGACCTGCCAATAGTTCGTTTTGTCTTCCGTCTCGGTGTAAACCTTAACGGTCCCGTGCATGATGCTGTTACGAAGGAATCCCCTCTTGAGAATCAGCCCATAGTAGTTATTGCGAGGATCGAATGTGCTCCCCGCCCCGGAATATCTATCAGGGAAGATGTCGCAGCACAAGTGGTAGATGGCCTTGAGATAGGGATTGGGGCTGTTCGCATATTTTTCGGCAACATCATAAAAGGATGCTTTTTCCTCGATCTTATCGCGGGGGAATAGGTACCGGATCAACTTTGATGCCTTGTCCAACAAAGTGTAGAGGCGGGTGAAACAGTCGATCATGCACTCTACATCCTCGTCCCGTGATTTATCCTGGAAACTGTCTTCCTCTGGAGAGATTCTGAAGAATGTCCGCCTACAGTGATCGTAGGTCCTGATAATGTCATCAAGTAACCACTGATGCCTTTCATCGAGATCCAGGCATACCTCATCACGAGCGTACTCAGGATTGTAATGGGAGATCTCATTGAAGATGTTCAAGAAACGGATCTTCTTCTGACACCAACGAGTGTACTCGTCTTTAACAGCATCGATGTTCATCCTGTCTATCGCATCTTGATCGAATAACGGATACCTCTGACAATAATAGTTGGCATGTCTGAACAGATCGTCTATTTCTGGATGTGGAGTTTCATCTCCGTATTCCCTAAGCTGTGCAAAGGACTGGAACAGGTAGCTGTATGCCACGGTTGCGAACATCGGACGATGTTTCAAAGGAATATCAGGGATCATGCGAAGATACAGTTCTGCTTCCTTCGTGCAACAGTACTCTTGCTTGATCTTCAATGTCCGAGAATACTCCTTGTTCGAATCTCCGATGACATCGAGGGCGGCATCGTAAACACGCTACGCGTGATCGTAATAACCGAATGCTGCAATCGGCCTACCCACATTAATCATCGTGGTGGCCAGATAACTGAGCAGATCCGCTTCTACATCAGAATTCAGGAGATGTTTACGGATTACGGCCTCTTTATCCGGACAATTGCTAAGAGAATTAATTCCGATACGACAGATGTCTGCAGCGGTGCGGTTGATTTGGTAAGTCTCATCGGATGAATCCTGACCCTCGACCAAATGGATCAGGGACCAGGCCAGTGCGGTACAGGCCTCTGGCAGATCATTTTCATTGAACTGATTCACAATAGGCCGATAGTTCTCACTAACGTGTTTGGCCCATTCCATGTTAGTTACGTTGTCGATAACATAATCCAACGATACCTTTTCTGGAAAATCAGTACTCATCTGAATCACCTTTGTAATCATTTTTATTCAAATAGTATTTTACTCTGTTATGGCAGCGTTCACATACCCTCTTCCTGGTGAAAAGACAGTAGAGAAGGTAAAATGGGAACGCCGGCGTGATGAAGAACAGAAAGACCCAGAACCAGAGCCAACGGACTTTTCCGGATCTTGTCTTCTGTTTGCAGATAGGGCACCAGCATTCCTTTTTCAAATCGTTTACCTCCTGGAACAGCCCCTGGATGACCAGTAGGCATCGTTGTTGGGGTTGAGCTGATTGGCGTGGTTGTCGTTGTCAGCCTTGATCTGTTCCTCGGACCTGTGGTCCTCTTCCGGTTCATCATGGTTTGATGCCATGAATGGAGAGTTGTCGTGTTAGCTATATGTAAAAATCTTAATACCGTAAAACGAATTATTTTACTGATGCACATCCACATAGCTATGATGGGAAGGGTCACCGAACCTGTGACGAAAGCTTTCCAAGCACTCGGTTACGATAAGCTCTATCTCCTGTCTGGCACTAAGTTCCAGGAGTCGATTGACAAGGTAACCGAATCCCTTTCCAACTTCAAGGTGGAGGTCATTCCCGAATACATTTCCGGATTCGATTTCCAGGAGATCGTGAACACAATCTACCGCATCTACGAGAGGGAGAACGAGAAGGGAGTAACATTCTCAATCAACATCACCGGAGGTACCAATCTCATGGCGGCAGCCGCCTGTTCATGTGCATTCTTCATCGGAGCCACGATCTACTACGTGATGGACGACGACAAACCCGTGAAGGAACAGGTCCTCTCGATACCCACTCCGAAGACCCCCAATATGGCAGCATTGAAAGAGGAAACCCGCGAGATCCTCCGCTACATCCTGAAGAAGGTTGAGAGCGGAGGCTACGCCACTACTGCGGAGCTCATGGAGGAATTCAACAAGACCAAGCAGACCCTCAACCACCAGATCAACATTCTGCGTGAGGAAGGCCTTGTGGAGAACGGAGAGATCAAAAGACCGGACGGAAAGGTTGACCGGAGATACAAGTCAATCGTACTGACCCAGCAGGGCAGATTGGTCGCCAGCTGGATTTGAATGAAACCTAAATCGACTTAATCACTCTTTTCCTGCGATGCACGTTTAACAGTCATCGACTGACTTTATTAAGGATGTATACGATAATCCAGGCGATTTCAGATGTTGGAGGACCTGTTTGCCCAAGGTCAGGATCTGGTTAGCCTGATTATGTCTAACCTATGGTGGATTCTTTTAGTAGGTTTAGTCATCGTATGTGTGGGAGAAATCCTTGTAGAGGGTCTTGAAGAGTTCATCGGGTGGGCAGAAGATCATGTTATCGCGGTCCTCGGAACCATTCTCACAGTCATCGTGGGTTCGATTTGCTATATCCAGTTTGGACTTGTGTGGGCATTGGTTGCAATGGCGGCGATTGTTATACTTGCCATAATCGCTTATGTTGTCACTGGCGGGGATCTCATGCTAGATGTCGGATACAGATCTCGTAGATTGAGCAAATCCGAAGAAACTATGGATGATGATGAAGACGAAGAGTATTCGGATGATGAAGAATTCGGTGACGATGAAGAATCTGGATCCAAAAAGTCTGTGAAGAAACCCGTTGCCAAGAAAGGCGGAATCAAAATGGATGACATCGCGGGTCTGGAAGAAGCCAAAGAAGCAATCCGCATGAGAGTTATCCTCCCGGTCCAGCACCCCGAAGTTTATGCCAAATACAACAAAAAGGTAGGTGGTGGAATCCTGTTATATGGTCTTCCTGGAACCGGAAAGACCATGTTCGCTCAGGCTGTAGCTAACGAATTGGATGCGGCGTTCTACGAAGTGAAGTGTTCTGACATTGTTTCCAAATGGTACGGCGAAAGCGAACAGCGCATCAAGAAACTATTCAGAGATGCAAGAAAGAACAAGCGTGCGGTGATTTTCTTTGATGAATTCGAGGCTCTTGGAAAATCACGTAACAGTTCGGATTATGCTGACATTAATATCGTTCCAGAACTACTTGCTCAGATTCAAGGGTTTGACAAAAACGAGAATACTTTACTACTTTTGGCTGCAACAAACCGTCCCTGGGATATAGATTCGGCCCTACTGAGGCCAGGAAGATTCAATGAAAAAATACTCATTCCTCTCCCGGACGATGCAGCTCGCCGCGTAATCATCGAGAAACAATTGCATGATGTTCCGGTCGATGACACGGTATCAATAGATGAAATCGTGAAATTGACCGATGGTTTCAACGGTGCAGATGTCGTAGAATTCTGCGATCAACTGAAGACCGGCCCCATTGTGAGATCCATTGATAATAAAACCAATAATGAGAAAGTCACCCCTGCTGACGTTGAATCCACAGCCAAGAGGGTGAAATCATCCGTAAGTGAGGAAGATATTGCCCTCCTCGAAGAATTCGAAAACGGAAATGCATGAGGGAGAAGTATGGGATTGTTCAAGAAAACCATCGACAAACAGTACGAATTCGATCAGGGAATGACTGCGGTAGAGCAGAATGATGAAGATGCAATTCAAAAACACTGCATGAGTTTGCTCGTAAATGATAAAACCAATCCCGATGGATGGATTCTTAAAGCGGCACTACAGCTTCACGGAAAAGATTTTGACGTCGAAAAAGCGACCAAAGCAAAAGGAGAATTTCTTGGGATATTACTGGCACGCAGCGATACGTATGAACTCAAGGACGCATTCAGTTCATACAGAAGGGCAATCAGTTATTCAAAAGACGAATCCATACTATATTCCTATGCGTACATTTTCGGATACTCCCTAGCATATCATGTGGCCGAGCATTATGATGAAAGTGTCAACGCCTACAGGACCACGATTAAAAGAATGATCGAGGAAACCAATGCAAAATTCGGCCATGATTGTTCTCTCGCTTTCCTCAATCGTCTGATTACTGGGTATGAACAGTATCTGGATTCTGGCTCATATCTTTACTACAAAGGTAAAGCAAAAGATATTCTCAAAGTACTTCACACTCTTAGAGATTCATCCCAGGTAAAGAGTGCTGAAATAATCGATGAAGATGAATCAGAAGATGATGACGAAGATGACGAAGATTTCTTCGATGACGAAGATGAAGAGGTCATTTTAACCATCATGAAAGGGAAAAAATCCTGCGGAGACTACCTGGTTACTATCACTTTAGACGATGAAGAGATCTGTGTTCTTGACGACACATTTTCAGAGAAAGTAACAGTAATTGCGGGAGATTATGATTTGGAGATTACAGCAGAAAACGGATCAAATTCATTTGAAATTGATGATTCTATTTCTATCGAAGCCGATTCCACTCTCAAAATAAAAATTGCCAACGGCGATCTTGAATATGAACTCGAAGAGGAGGATTAAATCCATTTTCAAACCACTTCAAACTTTTTCTGACTTTATTCTATTTGTCCGCCACCACCATTTTTGAATGGGAAGGAAGGAAAACACCCCTTCCGTGTATCTATATATATATCTTCCACCCCCCCCCCTTGTATACAGCATTTTTGAGGAGGATCATTCCTCATCAGGCTTGAAAAAACCAAATGGCGGAACAATCAAAATCGACCTGTTCGTTGTCGAGTGACCCTATTAGAATGTACTGCCGGGGTAGTAAGCAGTTTGTTCAGGAGTTCTTCGAATGAAAGCTCCGGATGCCTACGTCTATGATCGCGGATCCGAGTAGGATTAAGATTCAATTCATAGGTACGGAAAATGAGCCAGCAGTCTTGAAAAGGGCTTTTTTGGTACCTGAGTTTCCGATGGAGGCATATCCGGACCCTCATGTACGTCCGGATCGGAATGTCCCGCAGAGGCGGATCGCACGGCCTCGGAATTGCCGAACAGAGTACGGGATATCGGATACAATATGTGAAAAAAGACCGTGCGGAATCAGAGCTTCATACTGGTCCAGCAGAGTTCGCGGGTCTCGGTGTAGAGGGCCCCTCCCGACTGCAACTGTGTCCTGACGTCCCTGAAGACGATGTTGTCCTTTCCGAGGAAGACCCTTTCCGATCCCCCGTCCCGGCTGGATTCGAAAATGTTGACATATATGTGTCCGAAGGGAGTGGTCATATTCTCCGACCCCTTTTTCTCGAGGTCGGACATATCGAATATGCAGGAGCCGAACGTCGTCTTCGTTTCGAACGTCTCCGCACCTGCACCGTCGACCTCCCTCTGTACGGTCACATCGTCGCCGTCGATCTTGACTATGGTGTACTTCTCGATGGACGGGTCTTTGTGGTTCCTTCCTCCGCATGATACGGTAAGCTGATATGCGAACCACACTCCTTCGGTAATCTCGGTCATCGTACACCTTCTTCTGAGACATCCTAGGTCTCAGGTGTTAATAAACCCTGTGTACCGACGGCCTGTTTTTACACGACGTACCGTTATTTGGTCGCACAAATGAAGAAGGAGAACGGCAGATACACGTTCTCACCGTCCTTGACGACTTTAAGGGAATCCCTTCCATCCGTATCCACCTTTATCGTCCTGACCCCCAGCTCTATGAGGGTGTCCACATCCCATTGGGGCCTCCTCTGTGAGGAAAGCGGGAGTTCCTCCGCGATCCTCTCCATCATCTTGGGGTCGACGTTTCCTATCCTGTCATGGGATTCGGCATATTCCGGGGCCTGCGAGGCGTAGTCCTTGTCATACAGGTACAGGCAGTGGTTGCCGTCGAATATCATCAGTTTCCCCTCGGGTTTCAGGACGCGCAGCCATTTGCGGTATGCGGCCTTGGGGTCGTCCAGATTCCATACGAGGTTCCTCGATATGACGAGGTCGAAGGTCTCGTCGGGGAATTCCAAGACCTGTGCGTCCATCCTTTTGAACTTCGCATCCGCTCCGTATCTGGCACAGTTGTTTCCGGCCTGGTCCAGCATGGCCTGTGTACAGTCCACCCCGGTCACCGAGTCTTCCCAGGACCACCGGGAAGAATCCGGGCCCGGTACCGACGTCCAGGACGTCAAGGTCCCCGCATTGTCCCAGATGTTCCAGGATTATGTTCAGTCAATGGCGGTAGGTGCCTTTCTCTATCTGCTCGGTGACGGTCCCGGAGTATCCGGAGGCCCTCTGCGTCCAGTACCCCTCTATGCTCATCATGTGGCCCTCGGGCATCAGCTCACACCTCCGTCGTAGAAGAAGTGGCTGAGGTCCGAGAATCCTTTGACGACGAACCTGTTGTAAGAACAGGACCTGGAGTTCCAATGTTGACGGAGAGTCGCGGATTCTGCCATATGGCCATTGGTGGGAGGGTCTAGGATATAACCTTGTTGTTACTTTTTTAGAAAAATCACATAATTGTTATGCACTTGTTTCAGAAATGGTGTTTATACTCCTTCAGCCTCATCTTGTATCCGATCTCCGCCCATCCGCACATTATCACGAGTCCGACGATCTCGCAGAGTACGAATCCCCACCACATGGCATCCGGGGATATCGTGCAGGTGGCCCCGAACACGAATATCAGCAGGATGTTCCTGGCGAAAGTGCTCCACATGGAGTTGTTCGCCATACGCATGGCCTGTAATAGGGATGAAGAGATGTTGATGGCCGAGAACAGGACCCCGATTATCAGGAATATCTTGGTGACATGGATTATGTCGGCCCTCATGGCGATGGAGCCCTCGCTATAAGTGAATATTATCGCAGCATAGTCCATGAACACATAGAGGACGGCGGCTATGACCGCGGTTATGATCAGGGTCCACGCCATGGCATAACCGTAAGAGAATCTCATCTTGGGGAAGTCGTGTTTGCTGAACGCGGCCGCCGCTATGGGGACCAGGGCCCCGGCGAGGGCTACGGACGGTACGAGCATCAGGTCCACATACTTCCAAGACGTCGCATAGACGGCATATCCGTAGGAGCCCCAGCAGAATACCACGAAGTAGTTCAGGACGAAGTTCACGGCGGCCATGATGTCGCTCTCTACGGCCTTGGGTACCCCTACGGAAAGGAAGTCCTTCAGGACATGTTTTTCCATCCTGGCACTTTTCACATGGAGGTCTATGTAGGTGGTTTCCGGTTTAACATGGTACCAGTAAAGGAACAGCAGGAGGGAAGCGGCGGTGGATGTGACGGTCGCCCAGGACAGTCCGCATATGCCCCAATCGAATACGAACGTGAACAGGGGGTCGAGGACTATGTTGAGGACGGCGGCCGTGACCATCATCACCATGGATCTCCTGGACGCACCCTCCCCCCTCAATATGCCTGCGAATATCCCCTGGAGGATTATTATCGGAGCTCCCAGATAATAGGGGAGGCCGTAGGCCTTTCCGTCATCGTATGTATCGGTACCTCCGACCGCCATGAGGACGGGGTCGGCTATGAGGAGCATTATCGGGATGCAGAGCAGTCCTATGACGAACATGAACTTGATGGATACCGACGCTATGTTGTCGGCCTCCTCCTTGCGTCTGGTAGCCACCTTCGCGGCTACCGACGCCGATATCCCGATGCCTATCCCGGAACCTATGCCGCTCAGTATGAGGTAGAACGAGGTCACGATCCCGACGGCGGCCAAGGCGACGGTCCCGAGACTGGAGCACCAGAATGTGTCGACGAACGTGTTGACCTGGGCCACCATCAGGGAGACGAACATGGGGACGGCCATGAGGCGGAGGGCCGTCTTAGGGTCCCCCAGCATGTTCTTGGCATCGGCCGTCAACTGTTTCTCCGTCATATCCCGCCCCCATTCTTATAAAGGGACTTGTTCTCGGTATTATAAATAGTCCTTGGAATGGGGGCATGAAGTTGTTTTTCAAAGAAGTCCGGCAGACCTCAGGGCCTGATCTATATCGGATATGATGTCCTCCGCATCCTCTATCCCTACGCTGAACCTGAAGAACCCGTTATGGAATCTTTTGTCGTAGAGGTGCATCCTCTCGTCGTCCTCTCCGAGGAACACTATGAGGCTCTCGTCATGACCCAGGGAGACGGCGGACGTGATTATCTTCAGATGGCTGACGAACTCGTTGCATTTGTCGTGTCCGGCCTTCAGTCCGAAGGACATCATACCTCCGAATCCGGACATCTGGGTCTTAGCCACTTCGTATCCGGGGTCGTCCTCCAGACCGGGGTAGGAGACGAAACTCACGCATGGCAGCGACTTCAGATGTCTGGCTATTTCCATGGCGTTCTCATTATGGGCCCTCATCCTCAGAGGGAGGGTCACGGACCCCCTCATGATCATCCATGCGTTGAACGGGCTGATCACCCCTCCCAGATTCACCTGGGATTGTGCCCTTATGATGTCCAGGTCCTCTTTCCTTCCTATTATCGCCCCGCCCATGGCATCCCCGTGACCGTTGATGTATTTGGTAAGGGATTCTACACAGTAGTCGGCACCCAGCTCTATGGGGCGTTGGTTGTATGGCGATGCGAACGTGTTGTCCACCGAGAGTTTAGCACCATGCCGGTGGGCGATGTCGGCGATCCTCCTGATGTCCGATATCTTCAGCGTGGGGTTCCCCGGCGTCTCGATATGTACCAGTTTGGTATTGGGGCGCATGGCCGCCTCGACCTTCTCCGGGTCGGAAGAGTCCACCGGTCGTCTCCACCCCGTACTTCCTGTTGAAGAGTTCGTTCAGAAGCCTGTATACGGCGATATACGTGACGTCCGAGAATACGACATGGTCCCCTTTGTTCAGGGTGGCGAAGAACAGGCCGGAGAGTGCCGCCACCCCGGAGGCGAGCACCACGCAGTCCTCCCCTCCTTCCAGGGAGGCGATCCTCTCCTGGAGGAATTTCTGGTTGGTCCCGCCGTTCCTCGTATACAGATTGGCTCCTGCATCGCTCCAGTTCAGGACGGACGGGTCGTAGGGGAGCTCGTAGCTGTTGGCCATGGTCAGAGGGCGTTTTATGGCTCCGGAATCCTTGTCCACGTCGTTCCCCACATGGACCGCACGGGTCCGGATCCCCAATTCCCTTCCGTATTCCCGGGTCATGGGGGTCACTCCATGTCTCCCCACAGTCCCTTGGAGAAGTAGCGGTCCCCTCTGTCCGGGAATATGGTCACTATGTTGGCGTCTTCGACCTCTTCGGACAGCTGCAGGGATGCCCAGAGTGCGGCCCCGGACGACGATCCGGCCAGGGCCCCCTCCTTTTTCGCAAGTTCCCTGCAAGTGGCCATGGCATCCTTGTCGGATACCTTGATGACCTTATCCACCAGCGATATGTCCATCGTACTGGCCACGAAGTCGTTGCCTATCCCCTCGATGTCGTAGTCCCCGTGTTCGCCTCCGCCTATGGTGGAGCCTATGGGGTCGGCGAGGATCCCCTTTATCTTCGGATTCCTTTCCTTGAGATACTTCACTATTCCGCTGAAGGTCCCTCCGGAACCCGCACCTGCTACGAAATAGTCTATGCGTCCGTCCAGGTCACGGTAGATCTCCGGACCGGTGGTCTCGTAATGTGCCTGGGGATTGGCAGGATTCCTGAACTGCATCATGCCTACCATGTGCGGATCATTCTCTATGGCCTCCTTCGCCCTTCTCTCGGCTCCGAGCATGCCTTCTTCCCTGGGGGTGTGGATGATGTTGGCTCCCAGTGCGCGCATCACGGCCAGTTTCTCCTGGGAGAATTTGGTGGGGACGTAGAACGTTACGTTGTAGCCCTTGTTGAGGGCCGCCATGGCGATACCTATGCCGGTATTCCCTGCGGTGGCCTCGACTATGGTGTATCCGGGCTTCAGGACGCCCCTCCTTTCCGCATCGGCGATCATGTACATCCCCACACGGTCTTTGACGGATCCGCCGGGATTGGCAAGTTCCATTTTGGCGAACAGATTGTTGTTGTTCCCCACACCCATGTGGTTGATCTTCAGCAGAGGGGTGTTGCCGATGGAATCGTGTATATTGTCAAGATATCTCAATTCGATCACTCTTCGAAGCTTCCAATGCCTGCTCGATGTCCTCGACCAGATCGTCCTTGTCTTCTATCCCTACCGACAGTCTGATGAGACCGTCTGTTATGCCCACTTTCTCCCTGATGTCCTTGGGTATGGACGCATGGGTCATGCTCGCAGGGTGGCACACGAGCGATTCGACTCCTCCCAGACTCTCCGCCAATGCGATGATCTTCGTGGAAGAGAGGAATTTCCTGTGGTCGTATCCTTCCGCGAGTTCGAACGAGATCATTCCTCCTCCGGCACGGGCCTGACGGCTGTTGACCTCATATCCGGAGTCGCTCTCCAATCCGGGGTAGTATACTTTCGATACGGCCGGGCTCTTCTGCAGATATTCCGCTATATATTGGGCGTTGGAGCAGTGACGGTCCATCCTGACCCCGAGCGTCTTTATACCTCTGAGGAGAAGGAACGAGTCGAACGGTCCTAGCACCCCTCCGGTGGCATTCTGCAGGAATGCGATGCGTTCTGCGAGTTTTTCGTCATTGACGACGACCAGTCCGGCCACGAGGTCGCTGTGTCCGCCGAGATATTTGGTGGCGCTATGGACGATGATGTCCGCCCCGAGTTCCAGAGGCTTCTGCAGGTACGGGGTCATGAAGGTGTTGTCCACGATGGTCAATATCCCGTGCCTTCTGGCTATTTCCGACACGGCCTTCAGGTCGGTCACGAACATCAGGGGGTTGGCGGGGCTTTCCACGAGAACCGCTACCACATCATCGGCGATCGCTTTCTCGAAGGTGTCCAGATCCAAGGTGTCTGCGATGGTGTACGTTATCCCGAAGTTGTTGAACACCTTGTCCAGGACACGGAATGTGCCTCCGTAGACGTTGCTGCCGATGACTATCCTGTCCCCGCTCTTGAAAAGGCTCAGGACCGCCGTTATGGCGGCCATTCCGGAACCGAATGCGAATCCCGCTACACCTCCTTCGAGGACGGCGATCTCCTTCTCCACCGCCTCCCTGGTCGGGTTGCCTGTCCTCGAGTACTCGTATCCGAGGCAGTGTCCGAGTTCGGGCTGTCTGAAGGTGGATGTCTGATATATCGGGACGTTGACGGCCCCTGTGCGGGGGTCTTCCCCGCCATGGCCGTGGATCAGCTGGGTGTCTGTCTTCATATCTATCGCTTCTGCGGATGATCCGCTATTAACTATAGTTATGATGATACGATATTTATAATTTAATGATAACTAAATTCATAAAAGAATACTGTCAGGTTGACCGATCTGCAGATCGGATTTTGATAGAATAAATGTGAAGTGTGCCCGGAAAGACGAAGCAGCTTTGCTTTCCGGGCGGATTATGAGGAGAGAGCTTCGGGGCCGGTCGCCCCGAAGGGAAGTGGTTTGTCAAAGGAGGTTCTAGGACTCAGAGTCCGTAGTTCTTCATGTTGAAGTTGGGTACGACGCCGGTGAATTCCTTCACGCACTGCTCGACGAAGGCGTCCTCCTCGGTGGGGAGGGCGGCGATCTTCTTCTTGCAGTCCTCGAGGACATCGTACTGCTTCTTGGTCAGCTGGAGGGCCTTGGAGTTGTATCCGTTCTCGATGATCTCGATGGCCTTCTCTGCGGCTGCCTTGGACCTGAGGTAGTAGCTGTCGCCGTTCTCTGCGATGACCTTTCCGATCTCGTAGGCGTTGTTGTAGGCGAGGATGTAGGACTCGGCGCTCCTGGTCATGTCGGTGATGCAGTACAGGTCCCTCAGGGTCTTCTCCTGGTGGGTCTGGATTGCAGTGTTCATGAGAGCAACCTCGTATCCGAGGGATCCGAGCCAGCACTGGACGGAGGTTCCACCGAACTCGGGGTGGTACTCGACGGACTCGTTGGACCAGCAGTCGCAGACCTGAGCGGTCAGGTTACCCATGAGGTCGCAGTGAGCGCACTGGCAGTTCTTTCCTTCCTGGGTGGTGGGCTTTCCGGCGATGGCCTTGCAGATGATTCCCTCGTATCCGCAGTCCTTGTCGGGTCCCTGTGCTCCGGCCTCCCATGCAACAAGGGTCCTTGCTGCGGAGATGGCACGGGTGATGGCGCTGAAGGTCTTCTGGACATCGTTGTCCATCAGTCCGCCAGCCATGAACATGGAGACGTTTGCTCCAGAGCAGTCGGTGTCTCCTCCGGGGACGGTCCTGTTCCTCTTTGCGATGTCGACCATCTGGGTCCAGATGTAGTCCATGTCGATGGATCCGAGGTATCCGACTCCGAACAGGAAGGCGACGATGTCTCCGTGGGTGACGGCGTAGTCAGCGAACTCTTTTCCACCGACGGACTCGACGGAAAGATTGTCTGCACCGTTCTCGCATGCGTAGTCGCAGCACTCGAAGAACTTCTCGGGGTATGCGTGGACGGAGTCCATTCCGGGGCGGAGACCCATGTCGTGCTCCCTCTGGTCGGGGATGGTCTGCCTGACACCGCAAGCGATGCCGTACTCCTCGTGGAACTTCTCGCAGACCTCTTTCTGTCCTGCGACAACGGGTGCGCAGAGCTTCTCCTGGTTCATCTGGGAGACCCACTCGGTCTCGAGGTGGACTGCGGGGAATCCGGCGGTGACTGCCCTGTTGAGGATGTCGGTGGTGATGTAGTCGACGTACTCCTTCCTCAGCTTGGCGGGGTCCTTCTCGGTTCCGGGCCTAGGTGCGTAGTTGATCTCGGGGACGACCTGTCCTGCTCCGATCTTGAGTCCGAATCCCTCGGACACGGGGTGCAGTGCGGTTCCCATTACCATGTCGTCGGCGCTCTTGTACGCCATTCCAGTGTATTTTACAGATGTCATTTCAGTTGCCTCCTACGATGTCGTCCCACTCTTCCCTGATCTTCTTCCAGTCGTATCCGTCGAGAATCTTCTGGGCGATTATGGGGGTCTGGGGTGCCTTCCTCGAGTAGATTCCGAGGTCGTAAGAGTTGGCGAACTCCCTGTTGACTGCTCCTCCGCATCCCATGAGCGGGGTGTTCAGGCCGGCTTCCTGCATGAGTTTGGCCTCAGCGGGGAAGGCGGACATGGTGGTGGTCATGAGGGCGGTACCGCTCATGAACAGAGGCTTGACTTCGATGCACTTGGCGACGGCGTCCTTCACAGGCACGTCACGTCCCATGTCGATGACAGTGTATCCAGCTGCCCTCATCATGACTGCGGCGATGTTCTTTCCGATGTCGTGGGGGTCTCCCTCGGCAGCGTGCATGATGACGGTTCCCTTCGTGGACCTTCCTCCGGGGACCTGCTTCTCGGCGATAGCGATTCCGATCTCCATGGTCTTGGCGGCCATCATGATCTCAGGCAGGTAGTAGACGTGCTCTGCGTACAGCTTTGCAACAATCTCCATTCCGGCGACGAGTCCCTCGTTGATGACATCGAGGGGGTCCTTCGAGGCGAGTGCCTTCTGTACAGCGGGTCCGACATCCTTGAACTTCATGAACAGGACCTTCTCGGCGACGTCCTTGAAGACGGGGTCGGCCGGCAGAAGCTTCTTTGCAGCTTCCTCGGGGGTCTCAGCGTTCTGGAGCTTTATGTCGTAGCGAGTCAGGATTTTAGAAAAATCCACTCCCTGAATGCTTATCATATTCTTCTTCCTCCAATTCGGGATTTCACTCCCGACAATGGATTATACATCTCCATTCTATTTAAGCTATTGGACGAACATATCAACCAATGATATAGCAATAAGCATAGGTTTTAAATATTAATTCGATGGAATATTAATCCAACCTATTGAATTTACATTTATTTAATGTTCGTTTAAATCATGCGTAATGTGTCGGATAATGCAGGGATTTCACAGTTTTTCCGCATGACGGCACATAAATTTAGGACTTCCAGAAAAAATGCTTAATAGGTATTGTACATAATACTGATACATGATAGTCTACATTCTAGGTGGATTCCTCGGGAGCGGCAAGACCAGTCTGCTCATGAGGCTTGCCACCATGTTCAGCGAGAGGAAACAGAAGGTCGCGATCCTTGTCAACGAGTCCGGGGAGATCGGAGTGGACGGAGCGACCCTCAAGGCACAGGGATACGATGCCGTGGAGCTTCCTTCCGGATGTATATGCTGTTCCCTCGCAGGGACCCTGCAGAGCGCCCTCAAGAACATAACCAACGACATCGACCCCGACATCATAATCATCGAGCCCACCGGTCTCGCGCTGCCCCACAAGGTCAAGGACCTGGTCCACAACGCATGTATCGACGAGGACAGGGACGTCATCATCGGGATCGCAGACATACAGAGGTTCAAGGACCTCATCAAGAAGAAGGAGGAATTCTTCACCAGGCAGATGCAGGGTTCCGATTTCATCCTGATCAACAAGAGCGACCTCGCGAAGGACGGGGAGATCGAGGAGGCCACGGCATGGCTCAACGGCCGCTTCCCCGGAAAGGAGGTCATCCCCGTATCCGTGAAGGAGGGGACGAACCTCGACAAGGTCTTCGAGATGATGCAATGAGCGAAGACAAGGAATGCCACTGCCACGAGCACGGCGAGGAGTGCCACTGTCACGACCATGACCACGAGCACACCTCGATCGAGGAGGCCGGCGGATGTGCGGCAGGTTTTACCGGGACCATCGAGAACTTCAACAGCGATGCCGAGATGAGGCTCGCCGACGCACTCATGGCCGTCGGCAAGTATGTGCAGGGGGAATCCGGATGCCTTCTCGGTCACATCAAGGCCGCCGTCTATACAGAAGAAGGTAGCGGGCTCACCCTCAACCTCATCGACATGGACAACGGTGTGGAGCATCATGGAACGCTTCCCCGCGCGGATCATGTGAAGTTCAATTTCATGTGTGCGGTCCTCGATGTGGACGAGCACGAGCTCACCCACGAGATGATGCACGCCATAGACGACTCCGGACTCGACTACAAGATCGACCCCGAATCCCTGCATCACCACCATCACCACCATGATGATGACGATGACGACGAGTGCGAGGTCGACGAGGAAGGACACCACCACCATCACCATGACGGGGAGTGCCACTGTCACGACCACCACCATGACGACGATGAAGAGGAGTGTCATTGCCACGACCACCACCATCATGAAGACGGGGAGTGCCACTGCCACGACCACGAGGAGAAAGAGGAGGAGAAGCCTAAGAAGAAAGGTTTCTTCTCCAGGTTCTCCCGCAAGGACAAGAAGGATTGAGCAATCCCTTGGATCACATTCAAACGGAGAGCGGCCTTCCGCCCTCCCCTTTTTCTAAATATACTTAATAAAATCTTTAACTTGGAGGAAGAAGAATGACTTACGGAATCGCCATAGACATAGGTACCAGCGGGTCCAGGGCACATGCCGTCGACCTTTCCGATGGGAGGATCATCTCGACGGTCACCACGGAGTGCCACCCGTTGCCCGGTGCCAACGTCATGGATCATCTGACGTTCTGCATAAACGTAGGGAACGACGTCGCGCACAGGATCCTGATGGACACGGAGAACAAGGTTATCGACGCCCTCGGGATCGACAAGCACAAGATCGAGAAGGTCAGCATCTGCGGTAACCCGATCCAACTCTCGCTTTTCCAGGGTATCCCCGTAGACGACCTCGCCTTCGCCGGAGAGAATGCGAAGAGGGAGAAGGGCATAAAGGAACAGAAGAGGGATGCAGGGGTGTTCTCCGCAGTGGACGTCGGTCTCGACGTACCCGACGGGACCGAACTCTACGTGCCTCCTGCGATCAGGCACGAGATCGGTGCGGACGCACTTGCGATGATGTACAAATCCGGATTCCTCGAGCAGAAGGCCAACTGCATGGTCACCGATTACGGTACCAATGCCGAGATGGCCCTGAAGGTAGGGGATGACATCTATACCGGTTCGGCCGCCGCGGGACCTGCCATGGAAGGACAGTCCATCAGGTGCGGTATGCTCGCATCCCCCGGCGCCATCAGCGACCTCGAGTACGACTTCGCATGGAAATGCAAGGTCCTCGACGACTCGATCACCCCGCAGGACGGAGACACTTTCGATTTCAGTCTCGGAATGCAGACCGCCGAGGGGCCCATGCACGGAAAGGCCAAGGGTATCACCGGGACCGGTGTAGTCGCGGCCGTCGCCGTCGCCCAGTACGACCATCTGTGGAAGAAGGGTAAACTGGCCACCGAGGACGGCAAGCTCCATCTCCAGGACGGGGTCTACGTCGACTCCAAGGACATCTCCGAGGCCGCCAAGGCCATCGGGGCGATGAGGGCCGGACACTTCACCTTGCTGGAACATGCGGGTATCAAGTTCGACGAGATGCGCGTCATGTACATGGCAGGGGCATCAGGTACCTATGTGGACGCCATGAAGGCGAGGGACATAGGTCTCATCCCGCCGTCGTCCACCGAGATCTACCAGTGGGGAAACACGTCCCTGGCCATGGCCACCGACATCCTCAGGAAGCCGGAGCTGCTTGACGAGCTCCAGGGCATCGCCAACGGCATAAGGGCGAACCACATCATGTTCGCCTCCGACAAGGTGTTCGAGCAGATCTACATGCAGGAACTTTCCTATTGGGACGAGGGAATGTCCATGGAGATGTACAACAGGAACAACGCCATGGTCGGCATCCAGGAGCTGCCTAAGCCCAAGGGACGTGCCAACGTCCACAGGATGGTCGCCCGCGACATCCCCGATCTCGGAGAGAAGGGACTCACCATCATCCACAACATCGGTACGCAGCTCGTCGGGAAGATGGACGGCTGCACCGGATGCAAGAAGTGCCAGGCGGAGTGTCCCGAGAAGGCGCTCACCATCTCCGACGACAAGGTCATCACCGTACAGACCAAGAACTGTCTCGGAACCGCCTGCTACAGGTGCCAGATGTCCTGTCCGGCCAAGGTCTACCAGTACAACAAGCTCCAGCTTGTCGACAACTGAAAACTGTAACGGGAGGGGGCAACCCCTCCCCCTTTAACATCCGGAGAGGTCAGAACCTTCTTCTGCCGTTCTTCGACGGCCCGTTCTTCTTTTTGGCGTTGGGGTCGTAGGACTTGAGCCATTTGACGAGGTCGGCGTCCTTATCGGTCCATGCCGGGGTCTCTCCCGCATCGATGTATTCGTGATACCATTTCTCGGCATCAGTCATCGGTCCCGACATGTCGGGCCTGTCTACGGTTATGAGGACGGTGTTCTCAGGTGTAGGTACCCAGAAGTTGGGGCGGTCGTAGTCGGCATCCTCCAGGAATCCCACGGCGAAGACGATCTTGTCCAATCCTGACAGTTCCGCATACAGCCCTGCCTGCATCATGTACGTCTGGGGGACGATGGTGACGTTCCCTTCCTCGTCCAGCCATCTCTCCTTGTCGTGGGATGTCTTGATCTCGAGTATGGCCTGTCTCTTGCCGCCGTATGCTATGTATCCGTCCACCAGGCCTCCGAAGACCTTGTTGTCGTGGAAGTGGTCGTATCCGCACTTCTCCTTCTCCACCGGTTCCTCGACGATGACGTCGGTCCCCTCGGGAAGTCCCAGATCGGTGCACAGGGTCTTCGCGTTCTTCCTTACATAACTCCTGATGACCGGCTCGAGTATGTTCCCGGCGTCGATGTATTTGTTCGCTTTGTCCCCCGGATATATCCCGGCGAGTTCCAGGGCGACTTTGAAAGGAGTGGATAGGTCGCTCATGCCGAGGATCGGTCCCAGCTTCGTACCTGATATCTTCTTCTTCCTGTACAGGTCGAATGCGACGATCCTCTCATCATCGTCGATCTCGACTATGTTCGCCCTTCCGTCGAATGCCATGTCTTGCCCATGGCGTTACACGTATTTTGTGATGACGTTGTTATGTGTAGGGGGCACCACCGTCCCTTGTGCCGGGATCGGCGGACCGGGTCTATGATCCCTTATGGGGCCGATCTCCTCTGTACCGACAGGACTATCCTGCGGACAAGACTCCTCGGGAAGATCCTGACCAGTAAAACCATCGCCTTGAAGGTTATACCGTGGACTGCGACGGCCTTCCCTTTCATCATGCAACGATAGCCATACATGGCGACGGCGCGGGCGTCTGAGGAAGTGCTTTCCTTGAAGACGTTGGCCCCGTCTGCGTTGGCGGTCTTGGCGAATCCTGTGTTGGTAGGTCCGGGGCAGAGGGCGGTAACGGTCACCCCGGTGCCTTTCAGTTCGGCCGTCAGGGCCTCGGAGAACGACAGGACGTAGGCCTTGGTCGCATAGTAGACGGACATCAGAGGTCCGGGTTCGAAGGATGCCACGGATGCGGTGTTCAGGATCCTCCCTTTTCCGCGGGAGATCATCCCCGGTAGGAAAAGGCGGGTCAGATGGGAAAGTGCCAGCACGTTCAATCTTATCATCCTGTCCTGTTTGTCCCAGTCGCATTCTGCGAAAGGTCCGTAGTCTCCGAAACCGGCGTTGTTGACGAGGATGTCCACCTCTATCCCCTCTTTATCGGCGATCTCGAAAACCTTGCGGACATCACCGTCCTTCGACAGGTCCGAGCATATGACGGTCACATTCCTCCCGTACAGGGATTCCAGCTCCCCTTTGAGTTTCTCCAGCATGTCGGTTCTGCGGGCGACGGCGATTATGTCGTAGCCTTCTTTGGCCAGGATCCTGGTCATTTCCAGACCTATCCCTCCGGAGGCTCCTGTGATGAGGGCCGTATCTGTCATAGATGCGTGTAGAGGGGCGCCGATATAAAGATAAGACTGCCCGATGAATCCGCGGACGATCCCTGCCGCGGATACATGGATCACATGTGCCAGATGTCTTATATGGTGCAGGGGTGGGGATTCGAACCCCAGAATCACTAAGAACAGGATCCTAAGTCCTGCGCCTTTTCCTAGCTTGGCTACCCCTGCCCGTGCGTACAAAGGCCATGCACTTAATATGGTTTTTTGTCCCGACGCGGTCCCGCATGTGCCGGAAGGGCATTCCGCACACACATCTAATAAAGGACGAGGGAATACGGACGGCAAGAAGGAGGGGGCGTACCTCCTCCGAAAGAAGGAATCGCATGGCAGATCTATTGTCAGACAGCGGAAGACAGCTCCTCCTCGGTAACGAGGCCATAACCCGCGGCCTCTTCGAGGCGGGAGTGAAATTCGCATCCACATATCCAGGGACCCCGTCCTCAGAGGTCGGGAATCTGCTCGAGGAATATTCGGAAAGGGCAGGCATGTACTTCGAGTTCTCTTCCAACGAGAAGACCGCGGTGGAGGTGGCGGCGGCCGCGGCATCATCCGGCGTCAGGTCCTTCGCCTTCATGAAACATGTCGGACTGAACGTCGCCGCCGACCCGCTGATGACGCTCGCCTATTCCGGCGTCAGGGCCGGGATGGTCATAATGTCCGCGGACGACCCCTCCGCCCACAGTTCCCAGAACGAGCAGGACAACAGATACTATTCCACCCTCGCCCTGATCCCCATGGTGGAGCCCTCCAACCCCCAGGAGGCGAAGGACTTCCTGGCCGAGGCGTATGCCATATCCGAGAAGCTGGGTCTTCCTCTCCTGTACAGGACGACCACCCGCGTCAACCACGCCCGTTCCGACGTCGTCTTCGGGGAGATAAGGACGGACACCCCCCTCAAGGGTCATTTCGACAAGGACGACCAGCACTTCGTCAACATCCCCGCCTACGCCGTCCACAACAGGGTCAGGCTGTTGGAGAAGATGAAGGAGGCCGGGGAGATGTCGGAGGCATCCCCTCTCAACAGGATAGAGGGCGAAGGGGACGTAGGGGTCATAACCTCGGGGGTCTCCTATTGCTATGTGAAGGAGTTCGTGTCCGGGGTCTCCATCCTGAAGCTCGGGTTCACCAACCCCCTTCCGGAGAGGAAGATCGCTGATTTCGTCCGCGGGAAGAAGGCCGTCATCGTCGTCGAGGAGCTGGAGCCCTTCGTGGAGGACCAGGTCCTGAGGATCTGTGCCCAGAACGGCATAATGGTCCATGTGTACGGCAAGAGGGACGGTACCCTCCCGCGGGAGTGGGAGTTCTCACCCGATACCATGCAGAGGCTGAAGGACATCGTCGACGTCAAAGCGGCGCCCTTATCCATGGGGAAGACGGACATCGCCCTGCCCGGAAGGCCTCCGTCCCTGTGTGCGGGATGCCCCCACAGAGGGATATATGCGGCCACCAAGAGGGCGGTCGGAAAGACCCCCGTCGTCTACTGCTCAGACATCGGATGCTACACCCTAGGGGTGCAGCCCCCGTTCAGGACGGCGGATTTCATCATATGTATGGGAGGGGGCGCAGGTGCAGCAGGCGGTTTCGCACAGGCGACCGACCAGAAGCCCATCGCATTCATCGGCGACTCCACGTTCTTCCATGCGGGGGTGCAGCCCCTCACATCCGCCCTGTTCAACCGCCACAGCATCGTCATGGTCATCCTCGACAACAGGACCACCGCCATGACGGGTCACCAGCCCAATCCCGGTACGGGAAGGCATTTCGGCGGGATAGACACCGATGCCGTGGATATCGAAGGCGTCGTCAGGGGACTCGGCGTCGAGTTCGTCAGGACCGTCGACCCGTACGACGTCCTTTCCTGCGTCAAGGTCATGAAGGAGGCCGTGGACTTCGACGGTGTCGCCGTGGTCATAAGCAAATGCCCCTGCCCGCTCCTTCTCAAGAAGGAGAAGCGTCTGGAGAAGAAGGTGTGTTCCGTCGACCAGGACGAGTGTGTAAGATGCTACACCTGCCTGAGGACCATCGCCTGCCCCGCCCTTGTCAAGAAGGACGACCATGTGGAGGTGGATCCGTCGCAGTGCATAGGATGCGGCATGTGTGCGAACGTATGCCCGAAGAAGTGCATAGGGGTGAGACAGTGAAGTATTCCGTCCAGATCGTAGGAGTGGGAGGACAGGGTGTCCTCCTGGCCTCGATGGTCCTCGGTACCGCGGCCATGAGGGCCGGGCACAAGGTGAGGATGAGCGAGGTCCACGGGATGGCCCAGAGGGGAGGGAGCGTCCTCTCCACGCTCAGGTTCGGGGACGATGTGGTCAGTCCTCTGGAGGCTACAGGCGGGGCCGACCTCATAATGGGGTTCGAGCCCGTGGAGACCGTGAGGTCCATGGGTCTTGGGAGCAGGGACACGGCCGTCCTCATGAACCTCGACCCGGTCTACCCCGGCAACGTCGCGGCCGGTTTCGACACCTATCCCGACGTGGAGGCCCTGGTCAGGGAGATCGAGGGCAGGAACGGCCACGTGGTGACGGTCGAAGCGACCAGGATCGCCGTCGAGGCCGGAAAGGCCGTGGCCGCCAACGCCGTGATGATCGGTGCGGTGGCCGCGATGGAAGGATTCCCGCTGGAGAGGGATCTGCTCAAGGAGGTCCTCCTCGAGACGGTCCCGCAGAAGTTCAGGGACCTCAACGCCAAGGCCTTCGATATGGGTTACGACGCCATATCCAAGCGTGACTGAGAAAAAACTATTCCCGGCGGTGCGGGCGATCCGTGCCGCCGGTTTTTTTCGGACGTTCAGTCCTGTTGCGACCCATCCATATCGAAACGGATGAGTCTGTTCAGTTCCACCGCATATTCCATCGGGAGTTCCTTGCTGAAAGGCTCCAGGAATCCCATGAGGATCATCTGGGTGGCCTCCTCCCTGCTCAGGCCCCTGCTCATGAGATAGTACAGCTGCCCTTCGCTGATCTTGGAGACGGACGCCTCATGTTCCAGATAGGATGTGGAGTTCCTGACCCTGTTGTGGGGGACTGTGTCGCTGTAGGAATGGCCGTCGAGGATGAGGGTGTCGCAGCATTCCTTCGCCCTGGAACCCTCGGCCTTCGGCCCGATGGTTATCTCCCCGCGGAAGTTGGCCGTACCGCCACCTCTGGCTATCGATTTGGATATGATGTTGGATGTGGAACCCTTGCCTATGTGGATCATCTTCGCACCGGTATCCTGGAACTGTCCCGGTCCCGCTACGGCGATGGAAGTGGTAGACCCGTGGGAACGGTCCCCTTTGAGAACGCAGCACGGGTACTTCATACAGAGCTTGGAGCCGATGTTCCCGTCCACCCACTCCATAAGTCCGTCCTCGTCCACTATGGCCCTCTGGGTCACCAGGTTGAGGATGGAGTTGGACCAGTTCTGGATGGTGGTGTACCTCATCTTCGCCCTCTTCCCGACGAATATCTCGATGACCCCGGAATGGAGGGACTCCTGCGAGTACATGGGTGCCGTGCATCCTTCGACGTAGTTCAGCTCGGCGTCGTCGTCCACTATGATGAGGGATCTCTCGAACTGACCGCTCCTCTTGTTGTTGATCCTGAAATACGACTGCAGGGGCATGTCCAGTTTGCAGCCCTTGGGTACGTAGATGAAGGACCCTCCGGACCATACGGCGCTGTTGAGGGCGGCATACTTGTTGTCCGTAGGGGGTACCAGTTTCCCGAAGTACTTCATGAACAGGTCCGGGTGTTCGCGGAGGCCGGTATCGGTGTCCAGGAAGATCACGCCCTTCTTCTCCACCTCGCTCAGCATGTTGCTGTAGACGGCCTCGGACTCGTAATGGGCCGTCACCCCGGCGAGGAACTTCTTCTCCGCCTCGGGGATACCGAGTTTGTCGAAGGTCCTCTTCACATCGTCTGGCACATCCTCCCATCTCTCCGCCACGCCGTCGCTGACGCGGGTGAAGTAGGTGTAATCCTGGAAGTCTATGAAGTCCAGGGACGGTCCGAAGGACGGCTGTTTGTGTCTGAAGAACTCCCTGAGGGATTCCAGACGGAAGTCCAGCATGAACTGCGGTTCGTGCTTGGCCGCGGATATCTTCCTGACGGTGTCCTCGTTCAGGCCCCTGTCGGTCTCGTAGACCGCATTTATGTCGTCGCGGAACTCGTATTTCGCACGCTCGTCCCCGTCGAAGATCTGTTTATCCTCGGTCATTCCCTATCCTCCTTCGCGGCTTCCTTGAATATCCTGTCCAATCCTCTCCAGCCGATGTTGGCGCAGGTTATCCTGGCCGGCTGACGGTTCACGTTGGCGAAGGCCTCGGCCTCTCCCAGGAGGTCTGCGTCGTAGGGTTTCCCGTCGAGCATCCTCCCGAACTCCGCCATCACGGCCTCGGCCTCTTCCACGGTCTTTCCTTTTATGATCTGGGTCATTATGCTGGTGGACGCCATCGATATGGCGCACCCCGAACCGTGCCAATAGGCCTCGGCGATCTTCCCGTCCTCTATCCTGATCTGTATGTAGATGTCGTCTATGCAGCTGGCACTGTCCATATGGACGGTCAGGAAGGACGGGTCGTCGACGGTCTTCACCCCCCTGGGGTATTGGTAGTTGTCCGTGACGATCTGTTTCATTATCTCCGGATGTTCAGTTAAAGAAGACATCTAAGAAATCCTCCGCATGTCTGCTGGCCTCTACCAGCGCCTTGACGTCGTCCTCGTCGTTGTAGATGTACATCGATGCGCGGACGGTCGCTTGGGTCTTCAGGAACTCCGGCAGTATCTTGGCACAATGCGTGCCGGAACGGACGAACACCCCCCTGTCCCCGAGGTACGATGCGGCGTCCTGGGCGAAGACCCCGTTTATGTTGAATGTGACGATCCCCGTGTCGGAATCGGCGTTGTACAGGACGGCGTTGCCGTTGGCGAGCATTCCGTCGACGGCCATCCTCTTCAGTTTCCTTTCGTGGTCGCGGATGTTCCGGAACCCTATGGATTCGATGTATCTGCACGCCTCGGCCAGGCCCATGGCGCCCGACATGTTCTGGGTCCCGGCCTCGAAGCGGTCCGGTACGTCGGAGAGCGATATGCTGCAGGAACTGTCGAAACGTGCGTTCATCTCGCCTCCGTAGAAGAGAGGCTCCAGACCCTCCAACCGTTCCCTCTTCCCGTACATGACGCCTATCCCGGTGGGACCCAGCATCTTGTGTCCGGAGAAGCAGAGGAAGTCCACGTCCGTCTCCCTGACATCGGTCTCGGAGTGGGGGACGGACTGCGCCCCGTCGTCCACATATACGGCCCCCACGGAATGGGCTATCCTGGCCAATTCCCTGACCGGGAGGGGACGTCCCAGGACGTTGCTGATACTTGCCAGGGCCACCACCTTGGTGTTCTCGTTCACGACCGACTTCAGGTTCTCGGGGGTGATCCTCCCGTCCTCCGTCAGAGGTACGTACCTTATCGAGGCGCCGGTGATCTGGGCCACCCTGAACCACGGGAGGGCGTTGGACGCATGCTCCTCCCAGGAGAGGACGATCTCGTCGCCCTTCTTCAGTCCGGGCATGAGCCCGTAGGCCACGAAGTTGAGGCCCATGGTGTCCCCGGATGTGAATACGACCTCCTCGGGGTCGGCGTTGATGAATCTCGCGACGGTCTCGCGGCTCTCGTCGTAGGCCACGTCCGCATCATGTGCCAGCGCGTAGTCTCCGCGCTTGGTGTTGGCGCAGATGTCCGTATAGTATCTGTCGGACGCCTCTATGACCTGCCTCGGTTTGAATGTGGTCGCGGCGTTGTCCAGGTAGTGGAGGGGTCTGTCGCCGTACATGCCGCCGTTGCGGTACATGGGGAAATCCTTGCGGACCTGTTCCGTGTCGATCAAAGGCCGATCCCTCCCATTATCTCCTTCGCCCTCTCGGAGAGGCCCTTGTCCGCGAAGGAGTCCACTATGGGCAGGAGGCTCCCTACGGTGATGAGTCTCTTGCTCTGTTCTTCCGTGAGTCCCCTGCTCATCATGTAGTATATGGCCGCAGGGTCGTACGCTCCGAGGGCGGCCCCGTGGCTTGCCTTCACATCGTCGTCGTTTATCAGAAGGGCCGGCGAGACCTCGCTGTCGGACCTGGGGGACAGGTTGGTTATCCTCCCGTCCTGGCGGGTGTCGCTGCCATGGGCCCCGTTGGCGATGTACGACGTCCCCAGGAAGCGGAGGACGCCGTCGTCCTGGTTGATCCCCGCCATGGCGGTACGGGACCAGCTCCCGCCTCCGTTGTGGCGGACGTCCACCGAGAACACCTTCGTGTGTTTCCCCGTGCATACGGCGGCCACCTTGACGGACGCCCTGCCGTCTCCGGAGAGGTCTATTCTGAGAGTAAGGTCGGTGTCCGAGGGGGACAGGTCCACCAGGACGATGTCCAGTTCCCTTCCTCCGTCCACCTCGTACCTGATATCCGCCTTACCTCCATCCAAGGCCTTGATCAGGAGCAGGTCTATCCGGGAGTCCTCGGATATCCTCCCGCCCGGTATGTCGGACGGGTCCGGGTCCACCAACGCTCTGTCCGTATCAGTCCACCCCGAGGGACATGATGTTGGGTGCTTTCGGGTCGGCGACGGACTTCTTCTTGGACAGGTCGATGCCGTACTCGGACCGCAGGAACGAGTATCCCTCCTTGGACACCCTCTTGGCCAGGGACGAGTCCCCTTCGAGGGCCACGGAGCCGTTGACCATGATGGCGGTGCGGTTGGGGGAGACTATGTCGTAGAGTCTGTCGTAATGCGATATTATCACGAACGTGGTGCCCTGGGCACGCATGTCGTTTATGATGGCGGCGATCTGGGCGAGGGCGTCGACGTCCAGGCCCGAGTCGATCTCGTCGAGGAAGACGAGGTCCGGTTTCAGGAGGAGCATCTGCAGGATCTCGTCCCTTTTCTTCTCTCCTCCGGAGAACCCCTCGTTGAGGTGGCGGGACGCCATGTCGGAGTTCAGGCCGACCTTCTTGTATGCGTCCTCGGTGAGTCTGTAGAAGTCGTAGGCCGAGACGGGTTCTTCGCGGCGGACGTTGAGGCTCGCACGGAAGAAGTCGGATGCCACGATCCCCGGGATGTCCGGGGGGTTCTGGAAGGCCAGGAAGATGCCTTTTCTGCTCCTCTGGTCCGCGGTGAGGGACAGGAGGTCCTCCCCGTCAAGTTCTGCGGAGCCCGACGTTATGCGGTATTCGGGGGAGCCCATGAGGACGTTCAGGAGCGTGGATTTGCCGTGTCCGTTGGGCCCCAGCAGTGCGAGGCAGTCCCCTTTCTCGAGGGTAAGACTGAGATCGTTCAGGATCTCTTTTCCGCCTGCTTCGGCGGACAGGTTGGATACAATGAGCTTTTCCATTTTCAACCTCTGATCGGATGGCACATACTAGGCCGTCATCATTATTTAGGTTTACCCTAAATTTTAATATAGGTGTACCTAAAAAATCTAATCTGGATAGGGGGTGTTAACTCCGAAAATTAACTATCGTTGGATGAAAAAATAACAATCGTTATATACCAGGTCGTACGGGTTCCCGCATGCAGTGTCCGTGCATTTATTCTACATATGTGTGATATGTAAAAATGTATAATTATATTCATTAATCCTCTTTTTTAGACATACATTTATATTCTACCTGATAATTGAGAGAAATAGTTCGATAATATTCATTAGTGGACACAAATATACATTAAGAGGGAACAAGAATGCTCAAACCACCCATCGAGGAGATAAGGGAGATCGCCGCATCCGGCGACTACAGGATCTGTCCCGTGTGCAGGGAGATCCTGTCGGACTTCAAGACCCCCGTAGAGGTCATGAGGGTCCTCATGAACGTCTCCGAGCATTGTTATATGCTCGAGAGCGCCGACTCCTCTCACAGATGGGGAAGATACACATTCATCGGGTACGACCCCAAGTTGGACATCACGTGCCTGAACGGAAGGATGAGGGTAGGGGACCTGAAGTTCGAGACCGACGACCCCGACATGTATATAAGGCAGGTCCTGGAGGAGTACAGGAGCCCCAAGATCCCCGGATTCCCATCCTTCACCGGGGGATTGGTCGGATACTTCTCCTACGACTATCTGAAGTATTCCGAACCCTCCCTCAGGCTCGACGCGGAGGACACCGAGGGATTCCAGGACGTGGACGTGATGCTCTTCGACAAGGTCATCGTCTTCGACAACTTCGCCCAGAAGCTCCTCCTCATAGCCAACGTGAACCTCGCGCATCTCGAGACCGAGTACAACAGGGTAGAGATGGAACTGAAGCAGATGGAGGACCTCCTCCGCCACGGGGCCCCCAAGAAGGATCTGGGGGGCAGGATGGTCTCGGAGGTCAAACCTCTCTTCGACAGGGAGCAGTACTGCGCCATGGTGGAGGAGGCCAAGAGGCACATCCGCGAGGGGGACATATTCCAGATCGTGCTCTCCAACAGGCTGGAGGCGGATTTCGAAGGCAGTCTTTTCAACACCTACAGGGTGCTCAGGACCCTCAATCCGTCGCCGTACATGTTCTATTTCTCCGGTTCCGACATGGAGGTCGCAGGGGCCTCCCCCGAGACATTGGTCAAGCTGGAGGACGGGGTCCTCCATACGTTCCCCCTCGCAGGGACGAGGCCCCGCGGGAAGACCGCCGAGGAGGACGAGAGGCTGGAAGCCGACCTCCTGTCCGATCCCAAGGAGCTCGCGGAGCACAACATGCTCGTGGACCTCGGGAGGAACGACATCGGGAAGATCTCCAAATTCGGATTCGTCGAGGTGGAGAAATACCACTGTATCGAGCGCTACTCCCACGTCATGCACATCGGTTCCACCGTCCGCGGGGAGATCGCGGACGGGAAGGACGCCCTCGATGCCATCGGGTCCATACTCCCGGCCGGTACCCTTTCGGGGGCCCCGAAGATCATGGCCTGTCAGCTCATCAACGACATGGAGAACAACAAGAGGGGGATCTACGGAGGAGGGATAGGATACATCGACTTCTCCGGCAATCTGGACCTCTGTATAGCGATACGCATCGCCTACAAGAAGAACGGCAAGGTATTCGTCAGGAGCGGGGCCGGCATAGTGGCGGACTCCGTCCCGGAGAACGAGTTCCAGGAGTGTCTCAACAAGGCGCAGGCGGTCGTCACGGCCCTCAGGAGGGCGGAGGAGGAAGACCTATGATCGTGCTCATAGACAATTACGACAGCTTCTCCTACAACCTCTATCAGTTGATCGGATCCCTGGACCCGGACATCGAGGTCGTAAGGAACGATGCCTGTACGTCGGAGGACATCGACGCCATGCATCCCGATGCGATAATCGTCTCCCCCGGGCCGGGAAGGCCGGAGAACGCGGGGATCTGCGCGGACGTCATAAGGAAGCTGGGTCCCAGGCATCCCATACTCGGGGTATGTCTGGGACATCAGGCCATATGCATGGTCTACGGTGCGACGGTGACCTATGCGAAGCATCTGATGCACGGGAAGCAATCCATGGCGGAAATAGACACGGGGGAACCGCTGTTCGCCGGACTTCCGGACAGCATCCCCGTGGCCCGCTACCATTCCCTGGCCGCGGACCCTGCGACGATGCCGGATTGCCTGAAGGTGATCGCGGAGGCGGACGACGGCAGCATAATGGCCGTAAGACACAGGGAGTACCGCGTATACGGGCTCCAGTTCCATCCGGAATCCATAATGACTCCGGACGGGAAGACCATCATGGCCAATTTCCTGGCCATCGCGAAGGGACAGGGGGTACATCAATGATAAAGGAAGCAATCATCAAGATCGTCGACAAGCAGGACCTCACCTACGACGAGGCATATCAGGTCATGGACGAGATCATGGACGGGAAGACGACGGCGGTGCAGAACTCGGCCTTCCTGGCGGCCCTGTCCACCAAGAGCGCGAAGGCGGAGACTATCGACGAGATCTCCGGCTGTGCGGCGGCGATGAGGGACCACGCCCTGAAGGTGGACCACGGGTTCGACACCCTGGAGATCGTCGGGACCGGGGGCGACGGCTCCCACAGCTTCAACATATCTACGACCTCGGCGTTCGTCATAGCGGCGTCGGGTATCAAGGTGTCCAAGCACGGCAACCGTGCCGCATCGTCCAGCTCCGGGGCGGCCGACGTCCTCGAGGCCCTGGGGGTGGACATTGTCCAGCCTCCGGAGAAGGCCGCCGCCCTGCTCAGGGACGTCGGAATGTGCTTCCTGTTCGCCCAGACCTATCATTCGTCCATGAAGTACGTCGGTTCCATCAGGAAGGAGCTGGGTATCCGCACCGTGTTCAACATCCTGGGGCCTCTCACCAATCCGGCCCATCCGTCGTATCAGGTGATGGGTGTCTACGGCGAGTATCTCGTGGAGCCTCTGGCACATGTCCTGTCGTCCCTCGGGGTGAAGAAGGGCATGGTGGTGTACGGCCAGGACAGGATGGACGAGATCTCCTGCAGCGCCCCGACCACCGTATGCGAGATCGACGGAGGGAGGTACGAGACCTATGAGATCTCCCCCGGGGACTTCGGCATCGAAACGTGCCGGAAGGAGGATGTCGGAGGCGGCAGCGCACAGGCCAACGCCCTCATAACCACCAACATCCTCAAGGGTGCCAGAGGGCCGAGGCACGACATCGTCCTTCTGAACTCCGCAGCCGGGCTGTACTGCGGCGGCAAGGCCGACAGCATGGAGGACGGCATCGATCTGGCCAGGAAGCTCATAGACGACGGCGCGGCCTACGGGAAGCTGACCGCACTGAAGGAAGCATCGAACCTATGAGCGACATATTGGATACGATAGCGTCCTATGCGGAGCAGAGGGTCGAGGAGGCCAGACGGAAGGTCCCTCTCGCCGTCCTCAAGGAACAGGCCAGATGCATGGGTCGTGAGACGGGGTTCCCCTTCGAGAAGGCATTGTCCCGGAAGGACGTATCCTTCATCTGCGAGGTCAAGAGGGCATCCCCGTCCAAGGGTCTCATCGATCCGGACTTCCCGTATCTGGATATAGCCAGGGAGTACGAGGCCACCGGTGCGGCCGCCATATCCGTCCTCACCGAGCCGAAATGGTTCATGGGCAGCGACAGGTATCTGAAGGAGATCTCGTCCCAGGTGTCCATACCCTGCCTCAGGAAGGACTTCGTCGTGGACGAGTACATGATCTACGAGGCCAAGGTCCTGGGGGCATCGGCCGTGCTCCTGATATGCTCCATCCTGGACGAGGAGCGTCTTAGATACTACATCAAGACCGCGGACAGTCTGGGTCTTTCCGCCCTCGTCGAAGCGCATACGGCATCGGAGATACAGATGGCCGTCGGGTGCGGTGCGAGGGTGATCGGCGTGAATAACCGCAACCTCCGCGATTTCACCGTGGATGTGGGCAACAGTGTGATGCTCAGACGTCTGGTGCCTCCGGACATATTGTTCGTGGGGGAGAGCGGCATAAGCGGTCCGGAGGACGTGGAAGCCCTCCGCAGGGCCGATGTCGACGGTGCCCTCGTAGGGGAGTCCATGATGCGTGCGGAGGACAAAAAAGAGATGCTGAGGTTCCTGAGGGGATACCGATGACCCGTATCAAGTTCTGCGGTATCAGGAGGGAGGAGGATGTCGGATATGTGAACCTCGTCCGTCCGGATTATGCGGGCTTCGTCCTGGCCCCCGGATTCAGGAGGACGGTGTCGGCGCAGGAGGCGGGAAGGCTCTCGTCCCTTCTGGATGAAGGGATCGTACCGGTCGGGGTGTTCGTGGACGAACCCCCGGAGAATGTGGCGAGGCTGTTGGAGGACGGTACGATATCCATCGCGCAGCTGCACGGCATGGAGGACGAGGAGTATCTGTCCAGGCTCAGGGACCTCACATCTGGCACATTGATGAAATGTTTCCGGGTATCATCCCGCGGGGATGTGGAGGCCGCATCGTGCTGCAGTGCGGACCTGGTCATGCTGGACAGCGGGACCGGCACGGGGAAGGCCTTCGACTGGTCCCTCGCAGAAGGTCTGGGAAGGGATTTCTTCCTCGCAGGGGGCCTGGACCCCTCCAACGTGGGGGAAGCGATAAAGAGGATGCATCCGACGGCCGTGGATACCAGTTCCGGTATCGAGACCGACGGTTTCAAAGACTATGAGAAGATGGAAGCGTTCGTTAAGGCCGTACGGTCGGCGGACGGAGAATGACGATAAGAGGACATCACTATGACAAATCCTAACGGAAGATTCGGCGACTACGGGGGCCAATACATGCCTGAGACCCTCATGAACGCCGTTATAGAGCTCGAACAGGCATATGACAGATACAAGGACGACCCGGGATTCAAACAGGAGCTCGACACCCTTCTGACCGAGTACGCCAACAGACCCAGCAGGCTGTATTTCGCCGAGAAGATGACCAAGGACCTCGGCGGTGCGAAGATCTATCTCAAGAGGGAGGACCTCAACCATACCGGCGCCCACAAGATAAACAACGTCCTGGGACAGGCCCTTCTGGCGAAGAAGATGGGTAAGACCCGTCTCATAGCGGAGACCGGCGCGGGACAGCACGGTGTCGCCACGGCCACCGCGGCCGCCCTGTTGGGCATGGAATGCGTCGTCTTCATGGGGGTCAAGGATATGGAGAGGCAGGCCCTCAACGTATACAGGATGAGACTGCTGGGGGCGGAGGTCAAAGGAGTATCCACAGGTACTGGCACATTGAAGGATGCCGTCTCCGAGGCCATGAGGGAGTGGACCTCCCGCATCGCCGACACCCACTACTGTCTCGGATCCGTCATGGGTCCACATCCGTTCCCGACCATCGTCCGCGACTTCCAGTCCGTGATCGGGAAGGAGATCAGGCAGCAGCTGATGGAGAAGGAGGGACGTCTCCCCGACATGCTCATCGCATGTGTGGGAGGGGGGTCAAACGCCATCGGTACCTTCTACGACTTCGAGAAGGACGAGAGCGTCAGACTCGTAGGATGCGAGGCCGCCGGGAAGGGGATAGACACCCCCGATACCGCGGCCACGCTCAACACCGGCAGGGTCGGCATCTTCCACGGGATGAAGTCCTATTTCTGTCAGGACGAGTACGGGCAGATCGCTCCCGTGTATTCCATATCGGCGGGTCTCGACTATCCCGGCATAGGTCCGGAACACGCTTGGCTTCACGACATACACAGGGCCGAATACGTCGCCATAACGGATGAAGAGGCCGTCAACGCATTCGAATACCTCTCCCGTACGGAAGGGATAATCCCCGCCATAGAATCCGCCCACGCCCTCGCCTACGCCATGAAGGTGGCGCCTACGATGGACAAGGATAAGATAATCGTGGTCACCGTCTCCGGAAGGGGGGACAAGGACTGCGCCGCCATCGCCAGATACAGAGGGGTGGATATCCATGAGTGACATCGCCAAAGCGTTCGACCACGGAAAGGCATTCATCCCGTTCATCACCTGCGGGGACCCGGACCTGGAGACGACCGCGGAGATAGTCAGGGCCATGGCGGCCGCCGGCGCCGACCTCATCGAACTCGGTATCCCCTTCTCCGATCCGACCGCGGAGGGTCCGGTCATACAGGGGGCCGACCTCAGGGCGCTGACCGGGGGGACCACTACCGACAAGATATTCGACCTGGTCAAGGACCTGAGGAAGGACGTGGGGATACCCATGATCTTCATGACCTATGCCAACGTGGTGTTCTCCTACGGGTGCGACAGGTTCTGCAGGAATGCATCGGAGGCCGGGATAGACGGTCTCCTCCTCTGCGATGTACCGTTCGAGGAGAAGGGGGATTTCGAACCGTACTGCGACAGATACGGGATCGACCTGATCTCCATGATCGCCCCCACGTCGGAGGACAGGATAGCGATGATTGCCAAAGAGGCCAAGGGATTCCTGTACATCATATCCTCCCTGGGGGTCACCGGTGTGAGGAAGGAGATCACCACCGACCTGGCACCCATGGTGGAGCACATCAGACGGAATACGGACATCCCGTGCGCCATCGGCTTCGGGATATCCACCCCCGAGCAGGCCAGGAAGATGGCGTCGGTGGCGGACGGAGCGATCGTCGGCAGCGGAATAGTCCGTATAATCGAGAAATACGGAAAGGACTCGCCGGAGCACGTCGCCGAGTACGTCAGGTCCATGAAGGACGCCATAAGGGATCTTTGACCCGATATCCGTCCGGAACGTCCCCGGACGGATTCAACATATTTTTCCGATGAATAGGAAAGGTCCCGGGTGACGGGGGATCTCCCCGTCGGAGTGGTGACCCCGACCTCCCGGCAGAGAACATTTGCGATGGCAGTCGCAGACCGGGAGGTCGTTTTGTGGAGGATTCCGGCTGAAACATCGTTTCATCCGGCAGTAGTTTCAGTTTACGAGAGCTGTACCGTCTTTCCGGTACTCTCCGTGCCTTTGATCTCGTCCGCCTTGTCGGCGGCCCTTCTCTTCACGATCATAGGTGCGTCCATGACGAAGTTGTCTATCGACTTGACGACGGACATGTTGACCATGGAGAGAGCGTCCCCCATGGTGGAGACGCCTTCGTGTGTCAGGGACTTGTCGTTGAAGACCTGTACGAGATACGGGCACCTCGCATGCAGAGACCTGTGTCCCTCGGCGGCCTTGACCGCCCTGTCCTCCTCGAAGGAGAACGGCATGATGTCGATGGCGGCCACGGTCACTCCGACGCGGTCGCAGAGTTCTGCGATGACAGGTGCGGCACCGGTCCCGGTACCTCCGCCCATTCCGGCGACGATGATGGCCATGTTGTAGCTGCTTACGGCACTCATGATCTCGGATTCGTGGATCTGTGCGCATTTCTTTCCGAGGGCGGGGTCGCCTCTGGTCCCGAGACCCTTGGTGACCTCTTTGCAGATGTATATCCTGCTGTCGGCGGAGGTCTCCTCGAGGGCCTTCTTGTCGGTATTTATGGCAATGACTCCGACACGGCTCATTTTCCCGTAGAGCATAGAGGCTATCCTGCAGCCTGCACCGCCCACTCCGATGACCGCTATGCGCGGGTCTCCGGAGACGGCGACATCCGACAGGACGTTCTCCCTCGCTTCCTCAGTTGTTATCATTCTGCATCCCCCATCTAGTGATTCTTATGGTGTGCGGATGTTCTGTATAGGCGGATCCTTTATCCCGAGGGTCCGCCCCCATCCCTTCTGACTGGCTGGCCTTTTCACATCATCCGCGAGGCTTCCTGAGCAGCCTTGAAGGCGTTGGTCTTGGTGTTCTCCAAGGATTCCTGGGGAATGAGATCCGACATGACGAGCTGCCTGATGTAGCTCTCCTCGTCGAAGATCACGCCTTCCTTCTTCAGGTTCTCCATAGCCTGGATCAGTACCTCGCTGAGGCGGACGTAAATCCCATCCTCGCCTGCCTCAGCAGGTACTTTTTTGTCGGCTATGTAGCCGCGGATGGCATCGCGTATGAAAGACGAAATGGTGACGTCGAGATCGTTCTCTTCCATGAAGTCCTGTATGAGTTGCATGTCCTCGCTGGACAGTCTCACCGAGATCTTCACACCTTCTTCGCCTGTCATGTCGATGCTTCCTTTGCAAGTTGCAGAGTACCCATCCCGTTGCTTGCAATGTTATAATACGCTTAAGATATATAAAATATCTGACGTGTGTCCCACATATTCGGGGTTTTTGTCGGACAATGGGGGACATTGTAGGGCCGATCCCTCCATAGAAAGGAGGTATCCGCATCCAATCCCGTAGTTTTTCTCTACATTACCCCAATATGTTACATGTATTTGAATCATAGCGTGTTATTTTTTTCTCGCAGAAATCTCTTTATACTTTGTTTGTCCGCCGTTACGTCAGACGAAGGGGTGGTACACCGGACCCCCATCCGCCGTGTCGGGGACCCCAGGTCTCCCGGTTATCGGATTATTTATATTATACCATACAATCGCGCGCGTTATAGAAAGGTGAACAAATGAGCCGCGACTACGCCGAGATGGAGAAGAAGTGGCAGTCCAAATGGGCTGAGAAGAAACTGAACGAGTCCGAGAGGCAGGACGGGAAACCCAAGTTCATGCTGATCTTCGCATACCCGGGTCTTACCGGATACCTCCATGTTGGACATCTCAGGGGATACACGTACGCCGACGCCCTCGGCAGGTACAAGAGGATGACCGGATACAACGTCCTCTTCCCCGTGGGGACCCATGCCACCGGGAACGGGGCCATCTCCCTCGCCAGCAAGATCGCCAGGAAGGACGAGAAGACCGTCGACTATCTTCTGAGGAACGGATGCCCCGAGGAGGAGATCGACAAGCTCAAGGAGCCCATGGATGTGGTGAACTTCTTCAACAACGTCTATCAGAACGACTATTGGAAGAGGTTCGGCTTCCTCGCCGACTGGAGGAGGTTCACCTGCACCCTGTATCCCGACTATGGGAAGTTCATCGAGTGGCAGTTCACCAAGCTGAAGGAGAAGGGCCTGCTGGTCCAGAAGCCGTACTACGCCCCCTTCTGCCCCGTCCACGGCCCCGTCGCCGTGGATCCGAGCGAGACCGACATATCCAAGGGCGGTCTGGCCGAGACCCAGGAGTACACCCTCCTGAAGTTCTGGTGCGAGGAGAGGAAGTTCTTCCTCGTGGCGGCCACCCTCCGTCCCGAGACCATCTTCGGACAGGTCTGCTTCTGGGCGAGGCCCGATATGGAATACTCCATAGTCGAGAAGGACGGGGAGAGATGGGTCGTCTCCCCGCAGTGCGCGGAGAAGATGTCCCTGCAGTTCGACGGAGTGGAGGAGGTCGGGAGGATCGCCGGGAAGGACCTCATCGGTCTGACATGCACCGCCCCCATGATCCACAAGCAGATCCCCGTGTTCCCGGCCGACTTCGTCGACCCCGACGTGGGTACCGGGCTCGTCACCTCCTGCCCGTCCGATGCACCCGACGACTGGAACTCCCTGCAGGTCGCCAAGGCGAATCCCGAACTGACGGAGAAGTACGGAATACCGAAGGACATCGTCGATGCGGTCGTACCCGTCTCCATAATATCGATCAAAGGATACGGGGACTTCCCCGCCCAGTCCATAATCGAGAAGATGAAGATCCCCTCCGTGAAGGACCCTGCCAAGTTCAGGGAGCTGATGGACGAGGCCAAGAAGCAGGTCTACAAGGACGGATACCACATGGGTGTCATGAAGGACGTCTGCGGCGAGTTCTCTGGGATGCGTGTCGAGGAGGCCAAGGATAAGATCCAGCAGGCCATGCTCGCATCCAAGGAGGCCGAGATATTCAGGGACCTCACGGAGGAGGTCGTCTGCAGGTGCGGACAGAGGGTCCACATCAAGAGGATCGACGACCAGTGGTTCATCAACTACGCCGACAGGCAGCTCACAGACTCCACCAAGGAGCACTGCAGGGACATGACCATCTTCCCCGCCCAGTACTACGAGAACGTGCAGGGCGTCCTCGATTGGTACAGGGAGAGGGCGTGCGTCAGGCTCGGCAACTGGCTCGGGACCAGGTTCCCCTTCGACAACAAGTGGATCATCGAGGCCATCTCGGACTCCACCCTGTACCCCCTGTTCTACACGATCTCCCTGTACTCCAACACCAAGCAGATAACCCCCGAGCAGATGACGCCCGAGTTCTTCGACTACGTCGTCCTCGAGAAGGGGGAACCGTCCGCCGTCGCAGGAAGCACCGGTATAGACCAGGAACTGCTGGAAAAGATCCGCAAGGACGTCCACTACTGGTATCCTCTGGATATCAACCTGGGAGGCAAGGAGCACATGACCGTCCACTTCCCGGTCTTCCTCATGAACCACAGGGCCATCCTGCCCGACGACATGCAGCCCAAGGGCATCATAGTCAACTGGTACGTCACCGGCAAGAACAAGGACAAGATCTCCAAATCCAAGGGTGGTGCGCAGCCCATACCCGGTGCGGTCGCCAAGTTCGGTGCCGACAGCATGAGGCTATACTACGCCCACGTTGCGAGCATGTTCGTCGATGTGGAGTGGGACGAGGACCTGGTATTCACCTACAAGCAGAAGCTCGAGAACATCATGTCCTCAGTGGAGGACCTCATCAATGCGGAGGCCGACGTGCCTTCCGGGGACATCGACGCATGGCTGCTCTCCAGGTTCAACACCCATGTCTCGGAGATCAGGGCCGCCATGGACAGGTACGACCTCAGGCAGATGGCAACCGTCGTCTATTACGACATGTCCAACGACATGCGCTGGTATGCCCGCCGCGGCGGGAAGAACAGGGATACCGTCATGCAGGCCCTCCGCATATGGATCAACGCCATGATGCCCATAACCCCGCACGTCGCGGAGGAGCTGTGGTCCGAGGCAGGGTTCGAGGGATTGGTCTCCGAGGCCCAGTTCCCCGAGGCCGACGATTCCAAGAGGAATGCCGCCGCGGAGTACGGCGAGGGACTCGTACAGGAGGTCATCGGCGATGTCAACGAGATCAAGAAGATGGCGAAGACCGAGGTGTCCAAGGCGGTCATCTACACCACCCCCATGTGGAAGGTCGGCGTGATGAAGGACGCCATCGCCATGGCGGAGGCCGGGAACCTGACCATCCCGGACCTCACCAAGAGATGCATGGCCGACGAGAATCTGAAGAAGAGGGGTAAGGAGACCTCCGACTTCGTCAAGAAGATAGCTGTGGACCTCATGAGGTCCAACCTGAAGGACAAGAAGGCCCTCGCAGACCTCGACGAGGAGGCCCTCCTGAAGTCCGCCAAGGACTTCATCGCATCGGAGACCGGTATGGAGACCGAGATCTACGGAGCCGACGAGGAGAACAAGTTCGACCCCTCCAACAAGGCCCGTGTAGCGGTCCCCGGAAGGCCCGCCATCTACCTCTGCTGACGGGAAGGCCGGCCTCGGGCCGGTCCCTTCCGTCATGAAACCGTTTTCATTCCTTTTTGCACATGCTGTCTATGAATCCGGTGGCGAATAGGGGATAATGTTCCACCCCGTTTTCGTCCACCCGGATGTCCCCGTCTTCCAGTTTTATGAAACGGGTGATCGGCCCTTTTTCTTTGGCCATGTTGTCGAGGGTCCTGGAGGTCCTGTCCTTTCCGGATTTTACCTCCATCGCCGCGATCTCCTCTCCCAACTGGACTATGAAGTCTATCTCCCTCCTCCCGTTATGCATGTAGTAGAGTCTGCGTCCGGATGCCGCTATGGCGTCTGCGACCACGTTCTCGGTCACACCGCCTTTGTTTACAGAGGGATGTTTGAGAAGGATGGATCTTCTTGTTTCCACAGGATACATGTTCATAAGCATACCCGTGTCCGACATGTATACTTTGAACGAATCGATGAACATGTTGGATTCCAGAGGGAATGTCGGTTGTTTTAGATTATAGCAGTATTCTATAAGTCCTGCTTCATACAGCCACAGCAGGTTTCCTGCATACTTTCTTGTCGACGGATTGTTTCCTTCCATCACATCGGCATAGACGAATTTCTTGTTGGTTTTGGTAAGCTGTGCGGGTATGGAATCAAGGCAGGCACGGGTCTTTACCCTGTCGGATGCGCTCGAGTATGTGGCTATGTCCGATTTGGTGACACTCAGGATGTTCTTTACGACGTCTGCTGCAAGATTGAAATCCTTCTTCTCTATGAATGTGGTGACGGCTTTGGGCATTCCGCCTATTATCATATATTGATCGAACAGGTCGGTCATGGCTTTCATCAAGGGTGCGGAGAGGGGCGTTTTCTCGGATATGCATGATTTCACCTCCTCGATCACCTTTTCATCAAGACCCATCCCCCAGACAAATTCCTCGAAATCCAGGGGCCTGAGGGTCATGTCGGTCTCATATCCTACTGGGAATGATGGTACTTTTTTCAGATTAACACCCAGAAGGGACCCGGAAGCGATGACGTCGTATCTTCCATCGACAGCAAAGGATTTCAGTGCGGTTCTGGCACGGGGACAGTTCTGTATCTCGTCCAATATCAATAAGGTGGATCCCTCTTCGAATTTGAACCCTGTGCGGAGTCCGCTCAAAAGCATGGTTATGTGGTCTACATTGAGATTCCCGTCGAATGCGGATTTCAGGTCCTCGTCGATGTCGAAGTTTATGTATACGGTATTCTTGTAATTGTCTTCTCCGAATTTCCTTATTATGTAGGTCTTGCCTACCTGCCTGGCGCCCTTTATCAGAAGACATGTGCCGTTCTTGGCTTTTTTCCATTCCAGGATCGAATCGTATATCTTTCTCCTAAGCACGATAGACGATGTGGTTGTGAGTATAAATATTCAACTTTTATGCATGTTTTTGAAAGTAAATATTCAAGTTTTTGTAAGTTTTAAAATATAAATATTCAACTTTTATGCATGTTTTTGAAAGTAAATATTCAACTTTTGTGCAAATATGGAGGTATAAGGATCAGGTATGGTTCGACGGTCGTCCCTGCCGGGAGACCACGGCCCTTCGGTGTTAATGCAGAATACCGGGGTTGGAGAAGTGCGGACTATGCGTCGTATTCGGAAGATCCGAGGACAGATGCGGCCGGTCGGCGATATATGTGTGCCAGCGTCACTCCGGGGGATTTTCTCCCCATGCCCTGAACAGGTCCTGCTCCACGCCGGCCTGCATGAGGCACCTGCCGACGACGAATCCGACGATGTCGTCTACCGTCTTGGGTTGGGGATAGAAGGCGGGGTTCGCATCCATTATGACGACCCCGAGTCTGGCGAGCTTCAGTTCGTTCTCCAGCATTATGGCGCTCTTCGGGGTCTCCCTCACCACGAGGACGGTCTTCCTCTGTTCCTTTATGGCGCACATGACCGCCCTCGAGATCAGGGTGTCGGCTATCCCGCAGGCGAACTTCGCCACCGAGGACTCCGTACAGGGTGCGACGAAAAGCACGTCGTACCGGAAGGACCCGGACGCGATGGGGGCGGCGAGGTCGTCGTCGGAATAGACGGCGTCCGCCATCCCTTCGACCTGTTCCACCGAATACCCCGTCTCGGCCGGGATTATCCTCTTCGCCGTCTCCGACATCACGAGGATCCTCTCTCCGGGGAGCTCCTGCAGGAGCCTGACCCCGTAGAGGGCCCCGGACGCACCGGTGATGGCGACGACGGACCTCACTTCAGCCTCACCGTCTCCAGATTCTGGGGGGCGACCGTCTGGATGTTGTACTTCTTGTAGATGGAGGAGGCGAGGTCGGTACACTTCCTGTCCTCCCCATGGCCGATGATGATCTTGTCGGGCCGCGGGTCGAGCTTCCTGATGTACTCCATCATCTGCTTCCTGTCCGAGTGTCCGGAGAATCCGTCGACGGTCTCGCGGTTCATCTTGATCTCGACGGTGATCTGCTTGCCCTTGGAAGGCAGGGTGATCTCCGTCCTTCCCCTCTGGATGGTCCTTCCCAGACTGTTCTCGCTCTGGTATCCGACGAACAGGAGCCAGTTCCTGGGGTCGTCCGCCCATTCCCTGAAGTACTCGAGGACGGGCCCTCCGGACATCATACCGCCGGTGGCGAGGACGATGCACGGGTCGGGGGAGTGGCATATCTCCTCCCTCATGTCGGCGGTCTCCACCCTGTGGAAGATCGGGGAGAGGAAGGGGTTCTCGTTCTTCTGGAATATCTGGGTCCTCAGCTGGGTGTTGAGGTACTCGGGGTATGCGGTGTGGATGGCGGTAGCCTCCCAGATCATACCGTCGAGGTACACGGGCAGCGGCGGGATGGCCTCCGTCCTCTCCAGTTCCTCTATGACGAGCATGACCTCCTGGGAACGGCCGACGGCGAAGACGGGGATGAGGATCTTACCGCCGTGGGTACAGGCCTCCTTGATGTACTCCCCGAGCTGTTCGGACGCGTCGTGCCTGGAGGGCTGGTAGTCGTTGTGGCCTCCGTATGTGGATTCGATGACCAGGGTCTCCAGCCTGGGGAACTTGGTGTTGGCGGGGTTGAAAAGCCAGGTCTTCTCGTATTTGGTGTCGCCGGTAAAGGCGATGTTGTGCAGCCCCTCCCCCACGTGGAAGTGGGCGATGGCGGACCCGAGGATGTGTCCCGCGTTGTGGAATGTGAGTCTCACGTCGGGTGCGATGTCGGTGGTGGAACCGTATTTGAGGGGGATCGTGTGGAGGATCTCCTTCCTGACGTCCTTCGCATCGTAGAGGTTCTTTTTCGCCTCGCCGTATGCGAGTTTGATGTTGTCGAGCTGCAGCAGGGCCATGAGGTCCCTGGTGGGCTCGGTGCAGTACACCGGCCCCTCGTATCCGTACTTGAACAGGGCGGGAAGGGTCCCGCAGTGGTCGAGGTGGGCGTGGGTGATGACGACCGCATCGATGTCGGTGATGGGGTTCGCCTCGGGGATGGCGAAGTAGGGGGTGGCGTCGGACCCGGGGTCGAGGCCGCAGTCGATGAGGATCTTGCTGTTCCTGGTGGTGAGGAGGGAAGCCGACCTCCCTACCTGCCTGAAACCTCCCATGGTGGTGACCCTGACCCACTGCTCGCCCTCGATGACGGGACGCACGAGGTTCCTCGCGACCTTCTTGAGTATGGCGGAGCGCTCGTCCTTGCTGTACCTGAGGTATCCCCTGACGTCCGAGATGGTCTTGGACGGTATCGGAGGGGACCTCATGACCTTGACGTTCCATCCGGATTCCTTCTTCAGGGCGGACAGGATCTCCTGGTCGTTGATGGCGCCGGGGTTGATGGCCTCCACGAAGGCCTGTCCGGTATCGGGTTGGAAGTTGATGTCCGTGACCTCGGCCGAATCGGGGATCATGGAACGGATCTTCTTCTCCACCTTGTCCGGGTCCTCCAGGGTGGACGGGTCCGGTCTGATGTCGACCCTCCTCCTCACGCTCATGGCCATGTTCTTGGCCACGTCGACGTTTCCGGAGAACTCGTCGTAGTTCCTCACGTATATGGCCACTATGGGGCCCTCGAACTCGATGGACGAGATGTCCATGTTGGAGGGGGCCAACCCCTTCACCTGCTCCCTGAGGCTGTCGAATAGTCTGTCTGGGTTCATTTTAATCGGCTTCTTTGAAAGTTATATCGGAATTTTGTATCGAAAATCGAAAGGGAAGGGGTTTTTCCGGATGGAGGGTGCACCGCCCTCAGTTCGGGTACTTGAACCCGAGCTCCTCGCAGCGCGCCTTGATGTCCTCCTGGGGGACCCACTCGTAACCTTTGGGCCCGATGTAGAGGATCAGCATGCCGTCGCCGGTGTAGTTGTCCCTGCGCCTGGCGGCGTTGAGGCCGGCGATGGCCACGTCGATGCCCTCCTTCTTGGTCATGTCGGGCTTGTAGAGGGTCTCCAGCGCACCGTAGGCGGTGATGGAGCCGGATCCGGAGGATGTGTAGTCGTCCTCGATGACCCCTCCGGCGCCGTCCACGCTGAAGACGTGGCCGCCGGTGCGGTCGTATCCTGCGAGTATGGGGCCGAGGTAGAAACCCTGGCGGATGACGGAGCCCATGAGGGTGGCGGCCGTCTGCACGGACATGGGGGCTCCCTTCTGCATGGTGTAGATGGAGATCTGACTCTGCATGTACCTGACCATGAGCTGTGCGTCGCCCACGAGTCCGGAGATGGTCATTCCCAGGTTGTCGGCGAGGGGGTAGACCTTCTGAACGTGGCTGTTGGCGATGAGGTTGTTCATGGTCGCCCTCTGATCGGTGGCAAGGATCACACCGTCTTTGATCTTCATTCCGATGGTGGTCGTTCCCGTCTTGACAACATTATCAGATTCAACGTTAGCGTTCATTCTTCTTACCTTCGTTCAATAAATGACCGAAAAGAACTCCGGGCATGCTGCTCGGGCGTTATGGATGGAGTAATAATGTCCTTCTAATTAAGGTTTAGGTATCGGTCTCGGGGTTCCGTCCACGCAATACGCAGGATGATGGCTTCAGACGGGGACATCATACCTTTTCTGCAGCAAAAAGACCTATGTGTCCGTGCACGGAGTCCGATGTACGTCGGCATGTCGTGTCCCGACACATGCCGGGGTTCACCGTTTCGAAGATCGTGTATACTGTTCATGTGACGGCAGGGTTCGGCGTCTGGCACTTTTCTTCGATGTAGGGCATTCTGAGTAGGTGGTGGGGTTTTGCGTTATGCCGCATATTGTATCGCAGGGGCTCGGGAGGACACCCGGGGCAGGTGTCGAATGACCGATGTGCCGGAAAGTGCACATATAGTTGATTAATCAGCAACTTGAATGCACAGTCTTTCCATATAATATGTTGATACAAACATACAAATATGACAAACATTCTAAAAATCAACCAGTAAGAGGCAGGAGATTAGCCTGAGCCTCCCCCGGCCCGTGGAAACGGGCCGGGGAGGGGTCATTTTCCTGTGACCGTTGTATCGACCTCTGTCGCCGACGATCCTGCTATTCGGGGAGTATGCGTTCAGATGGTTCCTTCATCGATACGGTCTGTACAGACGATCGGTTTTGAGAAAGGATCTTGTCCAGGGGAGACATTATTGAGTCTCCCAGAATACAATACGGGATTTTCGGCTGTCCATATGGTCCCAGCAGGACTTCCGAGGGACCGTATAATGGGAGAGAGGGATCCGTTCTCGGGTGGAGATTTCCCGTATCAGGGGGATCTTTCCGCAAATTTGGATCCATCTGCTGACAGACGTAAGGTGCGGACGGCCGTCTGCTCCGTGCCGTATAGGTTTTCAAAGAATTCTTCAGAGGTTGTAATATGAATTGGAAATTCACTTTGTTTGCGGTTCTGGTCATGGTATCGGTCTCCGCATATGCCGTCGTATCGGAATGTTCGGACGGGTCGGAGGCCGCATCGGACGACAGCGGGTCCTGCGGAGATAATGTCAGATATGTGTTCGATTCCTCCACCGGGACCCTGACGATAAGCGGGTCCGGAGACATATATTCGTATTCTTCTTATGGTAATGCTCCGTGGTATCCGTGGTCTCCGTACAGGTGGGATGTGAAGAATGTCGTCATCGAGGACGGCGTCACTTCTATTGGCCAGTCTGCGTTCTACGGATGCACCGGACTCAAGGAGCTCACCATCCCCATCAGCGTCAACGCAGTGGGATCCAACA